>Ga0210059_1002341_pt1 | contig 29613 bp, 17 predicted proteins | sample Ectturendosymbi2_FD_188042 | JGI IMG/M metagenome (GOLD analysis project Ga0210059, IMG submission 188042) | Ecteinascidia turbinata endosymbiont from Florida, USA - Sample 2 (SPAdes) (version 2) | ecosystem: Host-associated > Tunicates > Ascidians > Unclassified | place: Key West, Florida...
AAAAAACAACCCAGCCAACACTAGATTTGTCGCCAAAACATCAGACATCAGAAATTTATCTGAGAGCATCACATCTGATGTCATGTTAAAATATCAGAAGTGGCAACACAGGTATCAATGATCCCGAACTTCTGGTGCAGTCTCCAGGTTGCCGCAGCTGAACTGCACCTTTGTTTCGTCATAAAGGGTAACGTGTGGTGGAAACGCACTATTTTCGGATGGTTGCTATCGTTGCGTTACATCATAAACACATGAAGCTATTAAAGCCATTTACACCATATGTTATTGCGTGGTCCGTCAGAAAAGGTTTTAATCAGTCGATTTGTAGAACGAAAGAACAGCAAACGAGATTGCAGTGTTTAGCTAGCGCGATGCCGAAACCTGTAATGCCATCAGATCAGGAGCTATGAAAAGCGCAAAGCTTGCAAGGAGCTGGCAGTGATAGCTAAAACGCCGCGACTGAATCGCTCTTTCTAGCAAAACTTTCAAGCAGCAACGTTAAAGCAGTGGCGTTAACTAGAACACCTGAAAAGGAAGATGAAATTCAAGACTTTAGCTTGGAAATAAGTTTCACACTCAGCCTGATTGGCCACACTGACATATTCTTTTTCCGGTGTTTGTGTTTGTAATCTCTGGTTTCTGCTTATTGTTCGGATGAATGTTGTTTCTTGCCGAGTCACTCTCTAGCCTGTGAAATATTGTTTCATAGTAAAAATGCATTCTAGTATTGATATCATAAATTCTATCGCAACTAACTGTATGTGCATTTATTAAGCACATTCTCGGCTACCGGAAAACAAACGGGAACCTTGCGAATCAGCGAAAACATAACTTTTACAAACGATGACGTCGTGAATTACGTCATAGGGGCCCACCGGTAAAAATTGCCCCGGGCCCCCCTACCCTTTAATCCGGCTCTGCTTGAATGTTCAATGTAATTAGTAGTTTAATAATGAACGATTTCACAACAGTTCAAGAACGTTCAAGGACGCCCGAAAAGTGCTCAAGGGCAACAAACGTTTTTCAAGGATCAAGGACATAACCAGTTTTGATAGAAATTTCAAGGAAATTCCTTGGCACTCAAGGATGTCTAGTAACCTTAACCCGGACCATATTAGAAAATCCGTTTGGAGTATGATTCATCAAAATTGTGAAGAGCCCGTGCATTGGTGGTTGGTGAAAGCGATGAAAATGTTGCTCGAGCAAATGAAACGGCAAAGAGAGGAGTAGATTTTCGAGGTTGATTTATAAATGAATAACCCAGAATAGTGTGACTGATTACCTCAATACCCAGCCAGAAGCTCTAGTTGCTTTTTTTTAAAAAAAAGTATATCTTTTTGATTCCGAAAAGCATCGATGTTTGAGGTACATTTGATAACTGGTGCGTTTCCACGAAATAATAAAAACCTACAAAACTGTTTTCAGTAAAATGTCGGTCAATCACTTCACAAGGTTTTGGTTGATAAGGGGTTTCTCCGCGGTTGAATGGATTTCTCCGCGGTTGAATGGATATAATTAACAGAAGGCTACAGTACCAGAAAGCTAGCTCCCAAACCTGTTAAGACCGCTCACCACTGTCCTAAGCATGGTTGCCAACTCTTCTCACAACGAATATACCTAATCTAGTCTAAAAATATACCAAATATATACCAAATCTATCTGCAACAAAAAGTTGGAATTTCATGCCACTTTTTCCATGCTTTTTTGTGACTTCTCTTACTGAAATGAATAACAGTTGCTGTTGAGCAGTGGTATCATAGAGAATCTGCAAGTTCAACGTCTACTTTCCTAACTTCAGCAATGAAATATTTCATAGCCACTGGAAAACCCAACCTTCCAACACCTGCAACTGCATTTTCATTTCTTTTGTCTGTGGTCCACCGCATTATTATGCTGTATAATAGCTGCTTTGCGGTTTGCAATTTTCTTTTTGCACAGTTTGCAGAAGGGATACACAGCACCAGCAGAATCCTGCTTTGTAAGCCATGCAAACTCTATTACTCTTCTCCAAATTTTCCGCCACTCTCATACGCAGCTTTCCAACCTTTGGATGCTTTGGCTGACTGAAAACACACACCTAGAGTTAAGTTCAGTTCAGAACTTCTCAGCTCTCTTCCAGTCTCGCTTTCCGCTTACCCAAAGCGCACGATGATTAAGCAAAATCACTCAACATTTCACATGTGGCTTTGACACCACTATGGTTTCTCCGGTTACGCTTTGCGATAAAACAAATAATTTGGTTTAAAGTCTCAAACAAACCTTGCGATAAAAATATACAGAATCAATTTTTTCATATAAACGAAATCAAAAATTTGTATACCAAGCACTTTGAAAATATACCATAATTTTGAAATTTGGTATATATATACCAGCTGGCAACATTGGTCCTAAGCTGTGTCCGCTTCGTAGTACGAGGTGCTGCTCCTGCAAAAAAGACTGTTGGAATCTTGTCTTGCATTGTTTGAAGTCTTCTAATATTTCTGAAAGTGAGTATGACACTTGAAATATATAACTAGGAATATCCAGTCAGCAGCGAAACACAACCTCCCTATGACGTATATAACACGTTTAGTAGCTGATTCGTTGCTTACTGCACTCATCAAGTGTCACACTAACTTTTGTCTCACGAAATAACAACTGCGAATTGTAACCACATTGCATAAGCACTTTTTATCGAGGGCTTTGATATTTAATATATTCCACTCAGCTCCCTGCTTTTGGCTTTGTGTGCAAAGCTTCTTGGTGTTAGGCTATTTAACCAACATGTTCTCTTTCCTGTACGGAGTCACATCAGCGAAGTTGTTCGTCACAATGAAGCTGATCAAGCGGCAATTAAGTTTCGCTTAGATTGCTTATCAGAATTATCGAATCTTGTGTGAACTGGCCACAATAAAAACAAATCGACAGCACGAAACTCGTTCTTTCAATATAAGTATAAAACTAGACAGATCCAATCTCACCGTTGCCTGTCAGTTATGATCACCTACATTGACTGAATGGTGAACTAAAATACGATCGACAACACATAGTTCAGCTGAGAAAGTGTGATAGCTGACAATAAATGCCACATAGATATATATTTGATTTAAGAAATTGTTTCAATCCGAATTAGTTGAGTCATTGCAAACCAGAAACTTGTGTATGTTCGTTTTTCATTTTTTCTTTCATATCTCAGAAAATGGAGCAGACTTTGCGAGACAAAAGTTACTGATATGAGAGTTTTAAATTCAGCTAGAATAACTCATTATTTTGTTTCATTTTTTACTTACGATTCTTTGAAATTTAGGCTAGTTGTAGGATTTGGTTCATCCGCTGCCTGAACCAAAACGACAAAAAAAGCTGTTCAGTTTAATGTTGACAGTGCTAAACCTTATTGATCCATTGTTCTCGTGCAATTGAGTCTTAACTCGAGCTCAAAAAACATTTTCTTAAATAAATCTTTTCCAGATAAATACACTTACGTCTGCTTTTGCAGAGTAGGGAAAATTCAAGTTGCTTTTCCTGCTTACATTTCCATTCTTATCAGAACATAAAATCGACCTTACACGTTTGGTGAACATTGTAAATCACCTCCTTTCGTCGGGAAATCTAAGACCTACCTCGCTGAAATTTCATACTAAACCTCTCTTCTAGGTTTCGAACAAAATTAGATTCGGAGATCTTCGCGGATGGGTTGGCTTTGTGAAGGTGATATTGAAATGACTTCGAAAGAAGCGGGCGGCGCAGATTACACAGCATTTCCTTTTTTCCTTCCCGGAGCTGCTGATTGCCGCACATGTTTGCTGGCGTGTGCAAACGCATTCGTTAAGGCAAGACCGCTGTGAAGGAGCCCGGATAACAGACGATTAACGGGCAATTGCTTTCAGGTTCTAAACCAATCAGTAGAACCTGTTCTCGATTTTTGTCTGTAATACTAATCAATAACATATCGAGTTAAGCGACTACGCCATGCGACTGTAGGTTTTGTCAACCGCCGCTGTTGCACTGTCACACAGAGCTAGACGGTGGTTTGTAGAACGAAAACACGTTTTTGTTTGAACTGCAGAAAAATGCTTTTGCTTGACAGCTGGCAGCAACTTATTATTAATCATTAATTTGTTCAAGACAATATTCTGTCAGTTTCTTTTCGCAAACCACAAATTTATGCCCGCTTGCCGAAGTAGTCAGGAATCCCGCCAACACTCAACTCATTTAATTTTCCCGGTTGAGGTCTGCGACCGCTTCAGGTTATTGACAAAATAAAAACTATTGGTCACTTTGAAAGATATAGTGCAACACTGCCACTTAAAGCCAGTGTTGCTGCTGTAGCAATGGTTATCTGATAACGGTTATCTGATATTTCTCGGTCATTTTTGTAAATACTCCGATGTCTGTTAAATGGTGCATGCACTAAAGGAAGTCACGTAATTATTCAAAGTTTACAGAGTGCTGGCTAGGCCAGCTGCATGGGAAGGTGTGATTCGCAGCAGAAATGTGCATAAAAACGTTTCAAGTTTATTCATCTGCGTCTCTAGGATCCTGGATTTGACATTGTATTTCACGTCACCCCCAATGACACAACGTACGACAACAAGGTACGGCAACAAGATACACTTGAACCCAAATTGTTTACAGCTGTTTGGCAGAGCAAATTATACCTACTGCTAGTAAACACGGACGATATGTACGTGTGTATGTCATACCAGTACTATACGCTTTGTAGTTATGCAATACGAACAAGCGCAGACAACAAGAAGCAGCTCTGATTTTCTCAAAAAGCTTTTAACAACTTCGGTATGCGTTTAGTAATATTTTTCATGTCAGTTGTCAAACAAACAACATCATCATAATCTTCAACAATTCACAGATTCAAAAACTGAAAATATGTCAGGAAACATACCATGGGGCCTCTACGAAGCAATTCATGTGCAACGTCACTGCACTCCCAGGCAAATATGATATTTACAGTCAAGCGCACGAGTGAAAAGACTGAAATTCTCCAATGAAAGCTTAGATCCATTTTATCAAAGATTGGAAAAAGGCAACTCTACTTGCATTCTGGGCATCTTCCACAAGCGTATTGAAAATATCTGTTGAAACGAACATTGAGTGGACAGTACTGCTTCTAAATATGTTCCTTGTCCTGATCACGGAAAGCAGTAAGCGCAGACGAAACAGATTTACGTGTTTGCACGCAACTGATCAAAAATTTGCATCCAAGTCCAGACTATTCAACAACTGCTATGTGGGAAACGGCACCACCACGGCAGAGCACCCAATTTCAAACAACCGGTATCCGTGTCAAATGAAGTGAGAACCCAAGCCTTATGAAGTTTGGTGTCGAGCATCTTGTTGTGCAATACTGCTAATGTATTATCTGCTTTCAATCGAATTGCTCTATCCTGACCAAGAAATGCACAAAAAACCCTGTCATTATAAACAAGATGTCGCTGTGGACCAGTTATTTGTTTGGCCTGATTCAACTTAATCCTCACAAGCTGAGTTTGTAACAATTCCTTATTTGCCATAAAGGATTTCTCCAAACCTATAAAATTCATTATGTTGTGAATTTCATATTTTAGCGTTATTGGGGGTCTGTGCGTTTTTCCTTATCATTTTGCTTGTTTAGTTTGTATTTGATACTGGTCGGGTATAAATACACTTCGCTCTGCCCACTGCAGTGACTCTGACAATATTGAACTACGTCCATCTCATACTGATATCAGCAACATTCGCCAGCGCGCAAATGCACCCGGGCTTTTAAAGCAATCAAGTGACATACACGGAGCTCGTGCAATTGCCGTGTCCAGGCAGCACCGCGGTGCTGACAGTTCCCCAGGTTGATGTTAGTGCTCATCGGCAGAGGGGGTTTGGCACGCGATGCAATGCTACAGCGGCAGAACTGACCGGCTTTCAATCACCTGCTACGAATATTTAAGATCCTGAGTCGGCAACACCGGCGTTGTTGTCGCGACAGTTTGCTTGTTATTTGTCAATGAGCTGTTTCGAAAGAAGTGTTCGACGCGCATTTTTGGAGATGTGCAAAAATGTGCGCATTTTACTTATTAGATAAAGGAGTGTCTGCTTTGTTCCATAAGGATAATAAAATGCAAGGCTGCTCAAAACGCTCAGAAACAATTCGTGTTTTCTGAAGTCATCACTGAACAGAAAAAAGTAAAGCATAGCATGCCTTACTCAAATAAGGCAAAAACATAAAGATGTTCACTTATTTGTTTATTTCTTAAAAACCTGCATATAACAACTATAGGCATGAGTAAGAGTCACCCTTTCTGAGTGCAATGGCAAAAGTTTATGATTCCTCAGGAAACAGAACCTTGGTACTTGGCGCTACGTTCGAAGGAGTGGAGCATTGCATTCGCAAAGGCTGACGTCACGTGGAACACAAACTAAATGAAGGCAGCAAAAAACAGGCAAGTCTTTTGCTATTTTGTATTACTCTTTTTTCAGTTAAGTTTCGTTTATACTCGGCCTTGGCACTCCTTTCGGTAAACAAAGAAAAACATTTTTAGTCATATTGTTATGTAAAGTTTTGAAAGGCGAAGTTCCGCTCACTACACGAAACCAATTATACCTGGTACCGGAAGATGAAAGCTTTGAAAAATAAAACGAAAAAGTCACTCCCGAGGAAAGAATTTTTTGAACTTAACCAGCCACCATAACAATACGAGCAGTCACAAGGTGCACAAATTTCGGGGATCAGTTCACTGCAGTGCATGCAAAGGCATTTTTGAGCTCAAAAACACAGATCTGTTCTTACCAGACTCTATTTCTGAAAGAAAGCAAAACACTGTCCCAAGATATTTTACTCAACGCAGAACAAGATTGACCAGTTTTAATTGCTCTGCAATACGTGCGGCTGTGCATTTGCAGTCGGCGTCCCGCAGGTTGTTTATGTTTGTGCAAGGTCTCTAGCAAGGTTCAGCACACAGAGCAAAGTAGATCGATCGCAAACGAGACGAGCCCGAACAATTGCCTTAACGTCTCTCTCGTCTCTCAATCAAAACAAACGTCTCACGAGGCTCCATTATGCCTGCTGCTGGTCAAATGCGAACTTCTTGCCGCAACATCAAGGGACGGTGATTGTGCTTTCGGGAGTTAACGATATTCTTATAACCCTGCGTTCGTACGGTCTTCCTCAAGCGACTTACAGTTAATTAGACTTGGAAAAGAAAAATGAAGCCGGAAGCCGCCGTTCCTTATATGGTTGTGTGCACTGGTTGGAAGAAAAGCATCCAGACTTTAATACTGTTGTCAAAGGTCGAAAATAAACAAAGTTTATTTAAAACAAAACGGTTTAATAAGAAAATAAACAAAGTTTATTTAAAATAAAAAACAAAAGGTTTAAATATAGTTTTTAATAAAAACTAAGATTTCCTTCAAATGAGGTTTTGAAAGAAGCATCACATTTGACTTAACTAAGATCTTTGATTTCTTAAAAACTTTATTAAACCCGAGGACTCCGAGAGCATTTGTTGATTTGAAAATGCAAGTAATGATTTTTAATCGTTTGGTGTCACCAATACACATATGATTGCTTATTTGATCATCGAATCAATTTTTCTTACAAATTTAACAAACACTTTTGTCAAGCAATAAACAAACAAGGAGGAATGTTTAACAAAAGATTGAGAAATATTTAAGAAACACTGCATACGCAGGCAACAATCTACTAACGGCTTGGCAGAAACTTTGCCATTTAATTCTTAAACTGGTTTAGCCTCTTTTATAAGTTTGCGGTTGGAAGTCCTGTTTGCCATGTAGCCTTGAAACATGATCCTGGTGAAGGTTTTGTTTAAACAAACCCACCCACAAGCAAGTACAGTGATGTAAACAGCGACGTCTACCTATGCGTCCAAATAACTTCTCCGCTGCTGTCAGGATTTTTTTCCAGAAATCGACTTCGTTTTCTTGTTGTTAAGTGGAGCCTGTGTAATTGTGTTTAATCAATTACATCCTATTAAAATATCTCGAGGATATACCGGTATCTGACATTTTAAACTTAAAAGCGCCTGAAGCAGTCGACGCAGAATAATACTTTTAATCGGAATCGTGTTTGAAATGATGAAGCGGATGTCAAACACGACGGAACAAGTCATGATGTGCGAATATTCACTTATTTTTTCAAGTTAACTTATTAAACTCCGATATTCTACTGAGAAACAAGTGTTTCGAAAGAAATCAAAGCAGGCAGGCATCTCAGTGTAAAGGACTCAAGTTTTTTACGAATGTTCCAGTGGAGATCTTCTATCATATTTCCGGTAATAGAAACAAAAGTATTCCACTGAAACTACTCGTGGATTCAAACAGTACTCAAACCAACCTTTTTCAGCAAAATGTTCCAGTCAAGCAAGACAGGACCTTCAAAACCGACTTTATCTTTAATCGAAAAACTTGGTGGAGAAAGTCTATCGCCTACCACTGAGACAGAACACTGTTAAACCGTCGCGCAATAGCCATCCTTGTTGCTAACATAAAACAGCTTTGCTTGCACCTTTTTGAAACTTTCGGTTTGTGAGAGTTTGCAATAATCTGATGGATATGAGCACCAAAGCGTGTGCCGCTAGGGACAACACAACCGGCAATGGTGTATTTTTTCTATATAAACACAACACAAGGCCTTTACTCCTAGCTAGTGCAAGATATTTCTTGGCGTGCTGCAGAAAAATATATTCCTGAATTGTCAGGAAGCCGGACGTACGACTGAAAAACTTTTGCAACGGCGTGGAAAAGCGCTTTGATGAGTAGGTGATTCGGCAAACGTTTCGCGAATATATGCTGCCGCTTCTGCTCCAAACAGCTTTCTTGAATTTTTGGTAGAACGAGATGTTCATCACAAACGCATTCTAAAACGGGAAACCCGTTTGATACTTTCACTAAATGGACTCTAAAACTAATATCGAATGCATACTGGACAAAAACCCACTAAAACCAACAGCTCAGATTTCGTGACTCATCCAACACCAGCAGGTACCATAATCCGGTCCTCTCTTCGTTGTAATCCCAATCGACATTAAGAATTTCCATCGGCACTTGGTCAAGTAAAAAAAGTTTTGATGCATACACAAACAACGAAAACATCATCACTCAGCGAGCTGCTCTCGGAAAGTCTGGGTTACTAACATTCTGAATTGGCAATACGCTGTTCTCCCTACAACTACGCACACACTTTCAACCATAACATTTATAGTTTTCGTGAATGTATAATCCGCACAGCATCAGGTGACCGCTAAATTCTTGCCTCGGTGAAAGTTCCAAGTCAAACGTAAAGTAAGCATGCCAACACCTGCTGTACTTTTTCCGCACGGCGATCGACGCTCATTCTGTTGCTTTTTGTGACAAATCCACAAAGGCTTGGTACCTGTTCAAGTCTTCAACACACAGCGAACCCGTAATTTACTGTATATGAAATTGTTTCGCAAAGAAACAACGCTTGGTTTAAATTACTACGGCTGGCATGGGCGTCGGAAGGATGTGCAGGGGGCTTGGCCTCCCCTGGATTACGAAATTTGATATTTTTATATGAACGCTTTAGTTGAAAAATGTTTTTTTTAGTTTCGAGCTGGTAAAATAAAATTTCATTACTGTTGGCTCTCCCTGGAAAATTTATTTTGGCCACCACCTGGAAAAATCCGCTATTGTCCCCTTCCTGGAAAAAAACCTGCCAAACGCCCATGATGGCTAGCATGCTTGTTCGCTGTTGTTCGTTCTGCTATCCAAAGCATCTTTTTAGGGGACGCGACCCAGTCATTGCAGACCACTGGCTCGACTTGAGTCAAACTGGATCCCTTGCAGAAGTTCCAGAGAAGTGCCTGGTTTTTGGTTGATATGATGCAGTTGTGAATTCAGAACTCCGCTGCTTCAGCTTGTTGTGCTCTAGGTGTTCAAACCAATTACTTCTCATCTAAGCTGTGGTGACTTGAGACAGTAAGCTACTGCTGCTTTTGCAAGCAAGCGGTTTGAAACAAAGATCTATTAACCCAGGTATTTTGGGATCACAAAAATCAGATAATTTGATGTTAAACCAAAAACGACTGAAGGTCGCAAAAGGCAGTTTATAGCCGTTAGAATTCGCTCGTGCTTAGCTTAGCATTTATTTGTTGTTGCTATCGAGATAATCTACATTATTCATAAGATGCTTTGAGATGACATTTGCGGTGGACCTTCATCATCAGTTTTCTCAACCTCGAGGGTGTTGACAAGGACTTAATTGCATTCATATTATGCTAAAAGGTAAATTCAGTCGACTTTCAGAGGAATAACGTCGCTGTCAGATTTCAAACAAAAATGCTGCAAAATCTATAGACAAGTCTACAATACCCACGTCACTGCACTTACCGTCTTTGCAGGAAGGAGCTCGACATGCTTACTTAGCGTTTCTGATTATACGCAAATCACCATGTATCTGTCATAAAAATGAGACAAAACCTTCTCCAACCTTAACTCTTGCGCATGGTGTACAATGGTAACGGTTTATTCATGCATTTTTGCGGCTCAACTAGCGAAATAACACTAATACAGCAAAGGGTAAACAACAACATCAAAGAGCAGACTTTAATTTCATGTTGACGAAAATATAAAAACATCAGAACTACAGGTTTAGCAAATTGATGATAGTGTTCTAACATGTTTGAATCACAAAGGAGTAGGAGAAAGACCATAGCCTATGGGTCAAGTCCTCAGCCAACCTTGTTGATAGCACAAATTAAATTTTAATTGAATACGATTCACATGTAGCAAAAGAAAACTAACAAAATGCATTGAATCAGTGTCAGACAATATAGGTACACAAAACAGCAATAAACCAGAGGGAGAAAAACATGCTTCTGTACAGAGGGGTGGGGTGAGCAACTGTAGAGGTTAAAGATATAAGGGAAAAGAGGGGCATCAAAACAATTATACAGAAAAGTGACAAGTATATGAAACGAAAATCAACAGGAACTTGGCAAGATAGCAGGACGTTGTCATATTGTTTTCCAAATGAATAAAGCGAGAAAGATTTCAAATTCTCAAAAATATCAGACCAAACTTTGGGACCAATATATTGTACTTTAATGAAAGCTGACTCAGAAACATTTTTATTTTAGCAAAGAAGCAAGCCTTTAGTTTGTTATATTTAAGGATTCTTACAGCCTTATTCTGCAATCTAAATAGGAGTAAAGTAGTTTTATTGGCTCTTTCCCAGTTAAATATTGAATAAGTTAAATAGGTATGAAAAAGAGCAAGGTAAACAGATTTGAGCATTTAAATATTGGTGTAGTGTTTTAATTTGAACTACAATCCACATGATTTGGAGAGTTGTATCACCAACTTTTCAATTTGAGGCTTCCAGTTGGGTTTATCATCAATTATTATGTTAAGATATTTTAAGCAATTTTGATTTACAGCAAAATAGAATTTCGTGCTTTCAGAGTTGATGTCAAGGGAATCCAAAGTGAATGAACCAAAAGCTTCTCCTGTCCAAAATAGTCAATAAGGTAGAAAACGCATGTGCACTCGCAGCCGGGATAGAAAAGCATGTCCTCCCTCCGAAAATATCAGAAGTGCCCTAAATAGAATTACAAATGCAAAGTCACGAACTAGTACGAAAAATAGCATCGTTGCCCAAGGTTAATAATCTCAACAGACTTGTGCACAGAAAATAAATTATACGGCAGGTAGGAAAACTAGTTAGAATGAAAAGGCGTTTTCGGAGATCACTATCAAATGAAAATCTTAGAGCGTATTTTAAATGGGTTGATATTTTTATTGTGGAAATTTGGTTTGTAGCCCTAAACAATATCAGCAGCCAAGACTCAAAAAAACTTCTTGACATCTCTCCGTTTCGTATGGATTTACCATTGGACAAGATGGCAATAAATTTCCAAGTAATGCGTAAGCGAATCGATACACCCCATGAAGAGCAGGTTTACAAACGAGAACGCAAACGGTGTGCAGAAAGCTTTGAATCCCGCCATTTTATCTCCGCCGGGATGACATCGCTCAACACCATGCGGCTAGGTGCCAACGCATTTCTTCTTATGAGTGGAAGCAGGGACGCCGGAAAGCGGAAGCATAATGGAGGCATTGCCCCAGTCTCGTCGCCACAGGGAGGCTTTGATGGGCTTAGCATCCCCAAACAAAGCTCCAAACCCCCCAAATTGAAATATGAACAACTATAAATTAGTGGAATGTTTGTCAAATTTGAATGTCAATCCCCCCTGCACGAACGTACAGCCCCCCGCACAAACGTAAAGCGGTGAATTTATTTCCCCTATTGCCGACTTCTGGCGACAATTATGCATAGCCCCCGGAGCAGAGCAACGGGGGCAGAGGTGCCTTTTCATAACAGCATCTATAGGTAGCTTGCGGTCAGGATGATTTTTCTGTCGAGACTTTGCGGGCTCTTTTTAATGAGAAATAAAGTCACTGCTAATTCAAATGAAAGTATAACAAGGCCGACAAAATCCTTTTGCAGCGATGTTCCGCATGTGTGGGACGGTAAAGCAAACATAAAGCAACTTTTATAAAACATTTTTATCAATTTTCACTTGGCTAGTGTTCCAAACATGCCCGCAGCCACGGGGGCAGTACTTCCACCAAATTTTTTGTTCCCCCAAAAAATTTTGCTGTGCTCATCGCTTTGAACATACAACAAAAACAGAAGTCTTTCCTTCTAAAAATGTATTAGTCCCCAAACCTTAAAGTTTGGCTAGGTTCCAAGGCAAACCGCCGTTTTCATGCTTTGCAAAAAGTTTTTGTTGTGAAACTGTTCGGCCCCTGCAAGAGCGATCAGGTCAGTGACTTCCATCCATTACAAGAGAAACGAAACGGGCGCGATGCAGTGCGCAGATGTGAAATCAGGACAGCAAACAAATGAGATCTATAGGAGTGATTTATTTTTCGTTTAAAGAACAGGGGAGGGGAAAATATCCAAAACGCACCGCAAATTCCTCAAGAGGTGAAAGCTTTCCATGAACTCAAATATTTGCACAGTTTTTTCGAAAGTGGTGGACCCAATTTCTCAATTTGCCGCTGATGGAAACGGTCACTGTGAGAACGTCGTGTTTTCCGTCACTTGTTTCATGAATCCCTGCTGGTGGAAGGCTAGCAGCTACCTCTGGTCAGCGCTTCTTCCGTTTCCCGGTTGAAAGACAGTGCGTCTTTAAAAAACGTGAGAACTGGAAATCAGCCACATCAGCACGGTGCCAGTTATCAACAAACCATGCGATGTTCACGACGTAGTCAAAACAGACTAACCCAGCGTCTTTATGATCTTGTTGTCAAGGAAGAGCGTTTGCTGAAGTAGCTGAAACGGAGAAACAGAAATTTAAGCAAAAAACTGTGCTTTCTTGCTTAATTTTTTTTCCATGTAAAACGGTCAAGTACGTTTCGAAAACGGTAATTTTTCAGACTTTTTTAATTGGAAAGACCTATTTACATCATCATTGTTTATGTGCGCTACCAAAAAATACAGTATACGACTTTGACAAGATCCCAAACTAAAAAAATCAAGTTGTTTCAAAAAAACTTTTACTATCAGATATTTGGACAAAGCGCACCAGTTTTGATTAACCTTTGCTTTAATTTTCAACATTTAAAACTTCCCTAAAACACACCCCTATTTTGCGGAATAAGTAAACAAACGGCATGGAACAGCGACCTTTTTTGTTTTCATCCCTTACGCTCCCCACCTTAATACATCGATGGCCAAAAGCTTTATCCAGATATCGCTAGCGATGCCTGTTTTGAACACAAGTCCATTTTAACAATGCAAGACTTGAGCAAGATTTGGAGGTTGCCCAAATAGTAGCACATTACCAAGGTAACGCACAGGGGCTACGGACAGATAAGTGCCATGTCTTGAACATTCGCGTTTTCTTTTTCACCCAAATTACACTTCGACGATAATAAGAAGCTACCAGAAATATGAACCTTTCCCCTTGTTTCTTGGCTTTACACGGTCAGTTCCGCGAAGCCACAGTCAGTTGCTGTTTTAACAAGCGCGTGCCGAGCGGACCTGCTGGTAAGCGCAACGCAACAGGCTTTCGAAAATGTCCCAATGGACCAGAAAAATGTTGATGATGTCGAACAGTTCGTATAATAACCCGAAACTTAAGGCAGCGTTCGTCAAAATCGATTTTCAGGCGTGTGGGTATTCTCACAAGAACAATCGCCGTTGGCCGAAAAAATTCTGGAATTCTGTGTAGCGGCCGCCTCCCCCCAGTGTACAAGCGTGATTAGCTTAAAATTAAACAAGCACAGAAGCTGAGCAAAATCAAACAAACGGGGTCAACCGAGTTCTGTGCCACGGCGATCCCGGATGCTGCGACCTGCGACAACTTGCCACAAAAATCAATAGCTTACCTTGGATTTGAAGCGGACTTGTCACGCGGCACAACAGAGGATTACCCTGCGACACTTGGCATGAGCAGCAGATTTCCTGACGCACGCCCATCAACACCGCGCCAACAAATCCGCTTCAACGCGGTTACCAGTTATTGAGATCGAAGACCGGAGGTGAATGCGATTTAATTATTCAGAGCGCTTGCGAAAATTGATGGTAATTGACAGCGACATGCGCTCTGGGCGTCCATTATCTGTCTTTCTGTTCTGCGCGCGACAAGCGCGGAACACGGAATAATCGTTAGGCCTGTGAGGCGCGGCCAGAGTGGGCCCGCGCTGTCGACAAACACGGCCCGTTTTTCACGAGCTTGTCCGCTGCTCCGGCTTGACGCATGACATTCTCCTCTCGTGTTGTTGTTTTTTTTTGGAAAAAACGACATCGCAATCGCGCGGCCATTTTGAACGCGAGAATCGTCCGGGACAGCTTTTTTCGATTAACTTTGCTTGATAGCGGGTCGTGAGGCAGTGGGCGAAGTCTTGCGATATTTAAAACTTCTCCTTAACTTTAGCCCGCATGTTTCGTTGAGCGCACGGCTCGCCTGAACTTTGACCTGAAAACGCGGGCAGGAAGTGACGAACGCGAAGCACAGCGACTGAAAAGCTAAAGCGGCCGAAAGAAGTCTTTTTGCGTCTAACTTTACGACGCAGTAACATACCGCGGGCGTCCTCAGGAAGCCTTTCACCTACAGACTGTTGAAAACTTGGTTCAAACTTTGTTTGTCGTCTATTATGGAGGAGATCGCCTCGCGACCGCTGCCTGACGCGCTCTCCGTCGCGACTGTAGGGATTTGAACAAAAACAAACAGTCTCGCAACGAAAAAAGCGATCGTCTCGTTTACTCGTTACTTCATTTCTCGATCGGTCCGAAGACTTCCAGCAGCAAAGATAAACCTGATTGCGTTTCAAGGTACCCGGCCTCTGGCGTTCGCGAAGAAAGCGCGGCGTTCACGACAACAGGGCGTTCGCGGAACGGCGAAATTGTCGGGCGTCGACGCAGTCTTTTTTCGTCTTGGCGCAAAGTGGCGATTGCGACGTGCTGCAAGTTGCTGCCAGTGGCGTTATTGCAGGTTTCACCCAGGGGTGGAAATTTAGCTGAAGGAGGCCCGCTGGCCGCCGTAGGGGGGCCACTTGAAAACACTCAGAAAAAAGTTGAGGGAGTATTTGAATGCAGATTTCTAAATCAAATCCTGAAATCTGCGGGAAACACTCCGAAAAACGCAAGAAAACAACAACCTACTGAAAACCAAAAGAATACTGTATATCGAAATATAAGCTAAGTGGGGGCTCGCATTTAGCTTGCCCGCACCCCGTCAGTTACCCCACTGGTTGCTGCAAAAGTCAAGTCAAGTTTTATTGTTTCATATGACTCAGCTATTGAACGGGAACAATACTGAGAGCCATTTCGCAATACGGAAAGTAATTGTCAGTGGAGATCAGAATGAATGAAAACACAACGTCAAAATAACTGACCAATGCAAACACGACTATCGCAGCGTACCATAGGATTGGTGGAGGAACATGGCGGTCATCTAAAATGTAACTCGACACCTGGGATGTAAAGGTTTGCTCCTCGATGACTATTGCCACGACAGACGACGGCTTTGTGGCGACAGAGTGCAATTGTCACCAAAACAATGTCAGATTATTGGTCAGCAATGTTGCGAGGGCGACTTACATTGCTTGCTTATTTTTACGCTTGGGAACCTGTCCTGGCGTGAAAGACACCAGTTCGTCTGTGCTTTGATTTCAAGACCAAGGCTCTTGTTCGCAGTTTGAGGACGACAGCGTCGTTTGTGCTCCTCCGTTCCTCCCACCTTCTCAGCAAGGCGCAATCCATAAGACTATGTCTTCGCGAAAATCTCGCAGCCGTAACAAGAGCTTCACAAGCCAAGCAGAGTCTTAGCCTCGGCGCTTTGAGCCTGAAGTGCTTCGCTCGCGTACTGCTCCAACAGTTCGCGCTTCTTCCTGCGCAGGAGCGCCTCCTCGACGTCCTTCTGAGTCGGGACCGGCACGTGCGCTACGTACGGTCGCGCGCCCTCTTGCGTTTCCACTTCTCGGAACTGCGAAGACACCAGAGGGCGTTACGAGCCAAATTATCACTGACGCGCCAGCAGCAAGATCTGAGACGCGATAACGACCCCAACCCGATTCCTGTTTCAGTGTGTGCCAAAGCTTTAAAACATGCGGTTGTCTTTGCGATTACGGGGAACAAACAAAAAGAAGTGAAAAAATTGAACGCGAAGTTGCGAACAACGAACTGACTTCGCGTTTGCCGTATCCCGATGAGCAAGACTCTCTTTCAACGTTTTCGGCCGGTAAAAAAATCTTGGGAGAAACGGCCTTTCGTAGAACACACGTTCCAAAACATGAAGGTCTACACCGAGCTTAGGATCAACAGATTGATAAACGTCTCTTAAACGTTTTACAAATGCCACTCGCTGACGTGACACCTGCATTTTACATGTAAACTTACAAAAAACAAGGTTTTCAGGTGCTGCAGTTCATGCGATTGGTCATGTGGTCAGCTGTTCGGGTTCGATTTGCAGTGTGGCCGAAACCAGGGTTGCGGAGTCGGAGGTAAAATATCCGAACTTCCCAAAATTTCCGACTCCGACTCCCGATCTTTCCAAAATTTCCGACTCCTTATTATAAAGGGAATGAAACTTGGCTGTCACAAAAACAATGGAAATTGTGGTGCACAGCAAAAAATATCTGTTTCAACGAATATTTCAGAAGAAATTGTACCACTTCAACAGGAATTCCCAATTTTTATGAGTGTAATGTAAAAAACGATCCAATTGGACATCCGGAGTCGGACAAAAAATCCGACTCCCAGTGTTGTTAGGAATCCGACTCCGACTACACCCAAAAAACTCCCGACTCCGGCTCTGCAACCCTGTTCGAAAGAGATGAAAATGTGAAACTTTCGATAAACTAGTCAGGGCACTGCAACGCGCTCGGAGCGGACAGCAAAAGAAAAAGGCTGAGATAAGATTTAAGATTTTTGAAAAAGGTTAGGTACCTAGTTTTGACGTAAGTCGACCGTTGCGAACCGCATTATGAAAAAACAAACGATTGACGGTTGTACTGAAGAAACATCAGGTAACTGTTGATACGCAAAAACACAAGCTTCGATTATGACGACAAAAAGGGCTTCGCGCGTGAGGAACGGAAAAGCAAAACGTGCTCCTCTCTTCGAATGGAAAATCGATACGACGACGGGAAGCTGCTGAACAAAAAAGCTTTTTTTTTCGCTGCGGCATTTCGGACATTTTTTTACTGAGACATTAGTCACCGAAACATTTCGGTCATTTTTCTCACAGTTGTATTAAAACTCGCCGTAACAGTGTTCATTGGCATATATTTTCAGACATTCAGACCGAAATGACTTAATTTTTTCGTTCATTTCAAAAACGTTTCGGTCTGTGACCGAAAAAGGCAGATTAAAGCTACAAATTAGTGTCTACAAGAACGTGTGAGATGTGAGTCTACAAGAAGAACAAGAATGTGTGAGGCGTGTTTCTGTGATACTTGTCGCCAACTACGATACATCGAAGCTAAGACCCACATACCGGTCGTTGATAGTATTGCAGACGACAACAATCACGTGACAAGTTATGCCACACGTGACTTGGTATCTTACCTGGAATGCCTCGTCATCGCCAAACGCTTCAGACTTGACTTGGCTGTAGATGTCGTCATCAGCGTCGTCCTTCGCGTTCGCGTCGCCCTCGATATATTCATCCGCGGCTTCGGCGAGCACTGGGACAGGCAATAAACGACAACTCAATCGTAACAACCGCTTTCTACGTTTCCGCCGGAACTTGAACCATGCCAGGAATCAGGACTACGGAACCGGAGCCCAAGCAATTTTGGACGATTGGGGCCGGAACCGGGGCCTGAAATTTGGTTTCCAGTTCCACAGCCCTGGCCTGGGCTGTGCAGATCAGGGCTTCTCAAACTCTTTTGCACATGCGCCATGATCTACCAAATATATCATTTCGCGACACCTGGTGGTGTAAATATTACACATGTTGCAAATAATAAAATGGCTTTCAGTTTTCACTGGACCAAATCATTTTGGAGCCGGAGCTGGAGCCAAAACACTTTAGATGTCTGGAGCTTGAGACAGAGCCGGAAATATGAGTTCCGGCCCCACAGACCCGGCTAGAACACCCAGCAAGCTGTTCGCTGAGAACAAAGGGAGCGTAAAGCGATCAATATCCATAACTATCTTGCACACAGTTGTAACTTCACGGGGGGGGTCGAGGAAGCCAGCTCCAACTGTTAGATCCTGCCCCAAGGATATGCACCGAAAATATGGAACAACTTCGTACACGTCGACAATCGCATAATACGCTAACCAAGTAGAGATCAGGTCTAAAGTATTTCTTCGTAATTCGTTTGTCAATAGCGCAATGCCATGAAGCCTATCACCAAACCTACACTACAACTTTCTCAGTCATTCAGTTTCTTCTAATGCCTCCCAAAAAATAACGGAAGTGTTTTCAAGCAAATACATCTCCTTAGCATTTACGGCATAACCCTATGCAGTAGCCATGGCCGTCGGGGGGATATTTTCCAGGGGAACAAAATTTTTCCAGGGCAACCAAAAGGATTTTTTCAGGGGGGATAAAATTGTTGGAATTTCATTTTACCCACTTTAAAATAAGAAAACAACCATCTTTTTCTAAAAATTTGATGGGAAAACGTCAAGTTCCAAAATGTAGAAAAGGCCAAGCCCCCCTACACCCATTTCCGACGTCCACGGCAGTTGCACTTACCGCATTGCACACAAGACATCCGCAAACTGATTTACAGCAAACGACACATGCTGCAGATCACATGATCGTTCTTTGTGCGGACGGTTTTGTGTCTAGCACTGAACAGTGACGCGTTGCCCAACAAAACACATAAGTACTTTTTTGCTTGCTTACAGTTACTCGTGTGTTTAGACACACGGAAAGGTTTCTGGAATGGGCAAACGCAAGCAGCAACTACTCAAACCGGCGTATATATGTAAATGGCGCTGCTCACGTTTCTCTTCGAGATCCCGTTCCAAAGGAACTATGACGCCGTCGTCCTCGTCTCGGTAACCATAGTAATCGGCGTCGATGTTCTTCATCAGCTGGCCGCGCGTTTTTCGCACCTTGTCCGGTCCTGAGCGCAACAGACATGGCGTCGAAAAGACGCTTTGCAGGATTGGGGGGTATTACCGGACCGCTGTTTCCAGTCGGTAACGCCGCAGGGAGGATGGCGCTAATGTCAACAATTAACTTTGTTCGTGAACGGAGGAGGACGCTCGAAATGAACATAACGTATATTTTAATCTATCAATTCGACCGAGGCCGGATTCGTCAGTTGATTATTACAAATGCTTTTGATTTACGTCGATACACCTGAAATAAGATTTTCGAGCATTTGGATTGTTTTCATGTTTTGTGACGACTGTAAGAGGAGGCCTGCACGCCAAAAAAACGACAAGAAAACGCTGATCAAACACAGAAACAACACTTTCGAACAGACTTGCCATTTTGAACAAAAAGTTCCCTCACGCCCGGAAGGTCCTTCGCTGCTCCGAAGTACCTGCAAACAAAACATGAGTAGATATATCTTAACCATCTGGAAAACTGGTTCCAACCAGGGGGTGCGAGACATCATTCCAGGGGTGCTGGAAGTGTCCGTCTTAATGACAGGAAATTGGTCTATTTATTACTCTTCTATGCCTTTTTTTGTGTCCTTTCGCGATGGATTATAAACAAAAATGCGAGGTTCGTTCAATGCTTCATGTCACAATATTGCTTATTGGTGTAAACATCAACTGCAATCCATTCCACTTATTTACGATCTTGCAGAAGTTTTTGCTTGGAAGAACTACGACAGATATTAGCACTGTTTTTTGTGAGGCGATCATTACTTTTCTGGACAATTCCAGGACAGTCCGAGCGCATTTACATATTTCAAGCAAGTGAATATTTTTTTGTAAAGTATATCCAAATGTTGGTCTGTATCATCCTTTCTTGTCGATATGTCTGGCTTTCCTTACCTATTGAAAAATTCAAATTCTTTTATAAATGTTTGAAAGCTTGTTCTTGATTATGAATTGTACGGGGTGCGAGGTCACAAAAAATGCCAGAGGGTGCAGCAGTAAACAATATTGGGAATCCCTGATCTGGACCTTCTTTAGGGTTTCCTTTAATAAAACGAATCAGGTTATTCGCGTCCGATACAGAGTACATGATTACACTTAGGGACAGGCAAACACAGGTCTCTTCAGTCCAAAGTCTATTGGAAATGCGCAGACACATTTACTTGGCATCGCGTCATACCGCCACCACAACCTAAGTTGATGCTGTTGTAAGCTGAACATTTGTTTCAAACCTTGATAGCTAGCTGAGAGAACAAGACAAAGTCATAGTTTTTCTCGCGCTCAAACAGCCAGGCAATCATAAGAACAATCTTGCCAAACGTTTCAGTGCTTCTGAATTTACAATAGGCATGTTAAAGTAAGAGTATATAATCATTTCAGGTGTTTTAGTTCGCAACAAGACAACGATGGTGAAGTTTAGCGACCGGATTCTACCCAAGCAGGCCTGTCGCGTGGGAAATCAAGAACCAGATAACTTCTCATTAATACATTTACCAGACATGATCCTCAAAAAAACGGCGTCTTGAAATCACACCACTTCGTTGTTTGAAACCCAATTACGTTTTGCTTTATTTCTGCGCCCTTGCAGAACTGCAGCATGGTCTTCACAAAAACAATTGCCGACCAAGCCACCGAAACAATGTTGGGGGTTCGCCCGCCCGTTAGAAAATCGAAACTGCTTAGATTGAAACGAGGCGGTCCTCACTTGTATCCCCTGTTGCCCGGAACTTCCTTGCCCTCATGATCCAGCATTTTCGGTCCCACTTTCCTGTAATCTGGTCCGCCAAGCTCCAAGATTCGATCCTGCCAGTGGTTTTTCTCCCTTATCAACTTGTTGATCTCATCGTTCAGATCTCGCAATCTGCGCAAAAGCAACAAGAGCTTGAACCTCCGCGGCGTTATTCCAAGCTGGCTCGATTTAGACATCCGCCAGTACCAGGGCCGGCCTGCAGCTCAACGCTTTCTGATAGCAGTGACAATGAGCGAACACCGAGAAGGGTTGCGGTGCAGACACTGTACAATTTTTTAAGCCTGCGAGATTAAAACAAACGGGACATTCGCCACACTGGACAGTCGGTTTAGTCTCTGGTACCGATCAGAAACGAAGCAACTTTAAAACTGCACCTCTACTATGTCCGACAGTTAGTGGTGAATATCTGAAAATTTAGATAAGTTGAAAAGAACACCTTATTGTTTATGGCAGAGAAAGGAAGCTTCAGGTTTGCTGTAAGCTTTCGAATAATCTGCCAGCCATTGCTCTGCTTTCATCACTTTGCACATATCGACATTCCAGCAGTAAGTCTCCAGAAAGGTTACGCAGTAAATTCAATCGACAGATCCGAATCATCGAAAAGTTATAAAGCAGAGCATGCCAAGCAGATTCCTCAAAAGTTCACAGCAAACCAGGAGCCTTCGATTCTTAACGATGCACAGAGAGAATGCTTGCAAACTTCGCTTTCCTGAAATGTTTGGCATGTGGTAAAGCGAGAGAAAAACTTAAAATCTGGCTTACCAAGCAAAAGAAACGAAATATTTTCGATGAAAAAATGCTGTCTTATGTGCAGCAGGACCAACTGTGGTCGTTCTCTCATAACCACGCTGCTTGAAGCAGTGCCGTTCAGCAATTTGCGTCAGTTTTGCTTATCATCTTGTGTGTGACGCCAGCTTTATGGTCACAGGTACGTGTTTGAGACTACAGTTCGCGCGTGCTTACTCTAAGTCTAAATCTTGTTTCATTTATTCACCATTTCACTCGTAAGCCTTGCTTGCAATTTTCAGGACTATTGTTGGAATTGTTACGTCACATACGCACAAACTGCAGTTGGGATCGATCAACAACAGTTGCCTTGGGAAAGGCGCATGCATGTTGGTCAGAAACAAACGATTAATTACGGACTTTTACAATTAATTTACAAAAAAGTATAAAGCAGGGGTGCAAAATGCGGTCGCGTACTCGCGTCGCGCGACCCAAAACTTGAAGGGCACGAAGGCTTTTTTTATACTTTATGCATATGAATGCAACGCTTGTATGTGTGTACTACTAAAAATTTCTGCCCGCTACTAATATTCACACAAAATTTTGCACCCGACCCCTGGTATAAAACATAGATACATAAATTCGAGCAAAATTTAGATCAGTTTGTCAGCAAAAAAAGCAATAGTTTGTTGACTGGGCTGCAGTTTTCTTAGGATTTGTTCAGCACATTTGTTTTGCCTTGGAGTCGGATTAATACCACCGCGCAACGAACAGCGTCACAACATTGCAAACTTACTGAAAGTCCGGCAGGCCAGCATTCTGAATCTGTGAGACTTTTCGAGAAATCTCTCCAATGATCTGTCTCCTCCACTTTTCACATTTTTGCAAACTGTTGCACTCGGACGCAAGGTACGGCCGTCGCTCGATGACTTTTCCTTCTTCAAGCTTCATTTTACGAAAGCGTGCCAGGGCGGTCCTGCGAAAAAAACGCCAATGACACGAATTGGTATTTTCAGTCAAAAGTAACATGGTATTTTCAGTCAAAACTAACGTTTAGTAACCTGCGTTACGCATTTTGCGACTATGTAGAATTAGTCATTGTATGTGACAGCTTCAAAACAAAATTTGTCATTGAACCTGGATGTTTCAAGCGCGAACTGCTGCTGTAGCTGAATGTAGGTTGTACTGCACAGCACGCAGCCTGTGCATGAACGCATTCAGAAAATTGGCTTCAAAAGCTAATTTTACGATAAAAAACAACATTTGAATAAATTAATCCAAGGAGATTGATTCATTAATTACCTAACCATCAATATTTTTGGCCATAACTTGCCAACCACTATCGCTGGATGGCCTAACAAAAGCTCTAAAGATGCAGATTTTCATGTAGTTTATTTTATAAGAAAATATAGTAAATTGTCACTGGAACTTTTTTCTCAGCCCCAGTTATGTCATGCAAAAATCTTTTGACCTGCCCCAGTCGCGACGTCACACCAAAAATGTTCAAACCCAAAACACACCAATTTTTACATTGAAACTACTAGGCTCTCTACACCTTCAGAGAGTTTGAACAGCTCTCTACCTCTATTAGCTGACAAGTTATGGCTGGTTGTGTGCTACCAAAATTTTGGCTTTGCAGGATTTAAGGGTTAATACTACCAAACATTCAATCAACCATTTGGTGTGTTTACTTCAGAATGTGAGTAGAAACATTGACAAGTTCATGCTTTTTAGGGAAGCACATCAAGATTTTCATTTCCAAGTGGAATTATTTAAAAACCTTGTAGTACAGCTGTGATTTTGTTCCAAATACTGTGTACTGAATCACTGCAATCTAATAGTGATAGATTTCAACCATCAATATTTTGACTTTTGAATATAACATTTGTAATGCACAGAAATTTGTTCAAAGTTGTTTGATTTCCGCATGAAGTGTTTTCTACTCCGAGGTTTCACCAGCTTTTCCTAATTTATCTTGCTTTCCTACAAAAAATACACTGCAAACCAATGTGCTACATTAACAGTGGTGATCTGATCATAATAAAACACTGAAAAAGTGGTGAAGTAAGAACAAGCTCGAGTTTACCCAAATTAACCCATTTCAGGTTGGAACCAGAAGCAGAAACAAATCAATAATTAGAGTTGCAACATAAATCTGGTACACCATTATGTGCTAACAGCAGAAAATATAAATATTTCTGTTAACAGAAATACCTAAAAAAGCACATGGTCTGAACTGAAACCTACTTGTTAATTAGTAATTTGTAGTCATGTGTGGGTTATTTTTAAAAATGATTTTTACTTCGAGAAAGCTTATCAACCATGTAAGTATGCACAGAACTAAAAGCCATGAACGTTATCACTTCAAATTAGTGCACATATTCAAGGTACCGAAAATGGTTTACAAACTGTTTACAGATCAGGCACAGAATAGGCAAGAAAACAAAAAACAACACAAAACAAACAGTACGTTTAAAACACATTACTTACACAGCTTTTTCTGCACTTCGAGCCTGAAAGGTAAGAAAACAAGTTATAAACATGGAAAAGGATGAGTTAAAACAGGTAATGGAAATTATCACACAAAAAAATTGAATAAAGTTTCCATTAACTCATGTTGATTTCATTACAAATTGATAGATTTTAATCTATCTGTTTATTAGACCACCAGCTCAGTGATTTCAACAAAAAAGTAAAAAATATGTTTCAAAATCTGTATAACTTTTAAAACTAGTTTCAGCAATGGAAACATTTTTTACACTGAACATTTTACATTGAATGCTTCTATTCATCAATAATTACAAAGCATTTTTTAAATCCCTTTTAGCAAAACAGTCTAACAAAATGCCCACTTATTTTATAGGCTAACAAAATCATGGAACAGCATTCAGTGACAAATTACATCACATAACTTTTCAGTTACTTTTTCACCTCCACAAAGTATTTTTACTTTAACATATAACTACAAAATTCATTAAATTAACATTGTGTTCCTAAAAACATTGTCCAAATTTTATTGTTATCTTTCTTATAACTATTATCACTCATTTCATTTATCATTAACCACAAGAATTTCATCATTTTCAAGCTTACTTGTTTTTTAACCAATTACCAAGCTACTGCTATTCATTCATGCTTATTTAATATTTTCTAACAACTTGCAACACCACACACAGTACAATGCAGTGTCAGTGTGAAGACAATCATGGATGCAAAGCTTAAAATGTATGGCATAGCAGTGTTAATTTTGCCCCTTGAGGAAAAAGCAGTGCTGGGGCTAGTTGCCTTTAGTCAAACACAATTGCTTGAAGTGATCACATGATAAGTTTGGAACACATGACCTGCTTAGTAGACTATGATGTCTGTAATGACTCAGTTTGATTGACAAGTTTTGTTATGGTTTCAATTCAAGTAAGCTATTATGCTCTCTTGTCTGCGCTGCTTTAATTGTAGGCTAAACCTTTAACCCTTTGAATCCAATACCCTAAGTAAGTCATTGTCTCTTGGCATATCCTACATGTCACATGATGACTTCAACCAACTGTGTTTGACTGAAAGCTAAATAACCCCAGCACAGCTTTTGCCTCACGAGGCAAAACAGACACTACTTATGGCATAATTACATTGCATCAAACAAAAAAAATTGCTTCAAACGAAGCAAAAATTAGTTTATGTTAGTCTCACACACCTAAAATAACCAGTGGTTTTTATGCTACTAGTAACAGCATGTATTGCCACTGCTATGAGCAGTCTAGTAGACTTTTAGTCTACATAAAACTGCTTTTTTTACTTCAATTATTAAATTTAACTAAATTTCAATTGTGCACAAGACTGTTTTTCCCTGAAAGCAATGCAATTACATAATTGGCTAGTGATTAAAGTCTATTGATATTATATATTGCTGAAATTGTGTAACCAATTTGGTTATCATTTTTCTGCAAATAGTCTGGTTGATTTTTAGTCCATGGATGCTGCCATTTCACTTGTCAGCCTGACATACTTTCTGTATTGAGAAAAAAATTTGTCTGCGTATCACCCAAAGTCAGAATGGCAAAGGCCCAGAAAACTAGACAGTACACCTAAAAATGTTTAATCTCATGCTTTAGCTAGGCAATATTAACAGTGCCATAATAACTTCACAAGGATTTGTAAATCTTTAGAATACTTGATCACTCATGAAAATTTTACAATCTTACATGCCGTATTTGCAAGCAATAACATAAGCTTAGTATAAACAATTAATACAAGGAATAAGGGACCAATAAGAAAAGGATTAGCCTAACACAAACAAACCAAACTCAAATGCGGTGCCCTGCAAAAGGCGGAGCTCTGTAAACAACAGAGCCTTGTTGCGGAGGTTTGATGACGTAACCGGAGTCGCTAAAAGCGACATTTTGCATTAAGCAATGAGAACTAAATGGTAGTAAAAATAATTTTACTACAAAAGGTGATATTACACTACAGTAAAAGAAGTCTCTTCTAAAGTTTGATAATTTCTGCTTGAGTTTCACAACAGTTCGGGGACAAAAAAATAGGTTTCAACAGTTTTGATTGTATAAAATTTTTAAACATCGCAAACATCCATGCATTAGATGTTTGGGGAAGCGCATATTAATTTCCAATAATAAAATATTTTTCCTTTGCTTTTATTCGTTTATTCCTTTTGCAACACAACTTTTCTCCACTTCGGTTACTTCATCAAACCTGAACTCTGCAAACCAAGCTCCGCTTTTTACGGATCTCCACCTTTTACAGGGCACCTTTAAATGCCAACATCACTGAAAACCAGCTGTATTACCAGTGACATACATACAACTTACCAACAATACAATGCAGGCAAAACGTCTCACTAACCATCAACAATAGACTACAACATTTTTAGTGATATTAAAACCTGGGAGGATTGAGTTAACATGCCTTGTTGCCAAATCACTAGCCTATCACTTAGTTTTAAACCCTAAGATTATATTTCCACGAAAAACCCCCGTTGGACCACCAAGCTGGACCAAGATAGGTTACATAATGATAAACTGAACATAACACTATCAGGTCAGTGGTTATACTACAATGGCAACGACAGCCTACAGTAGCCTGATGTCTGATGAAATCTACTGATGTACTACTACTAGTCTGCTGTAGCTTGTCCTGAGTGGTTCTCTAATGTTATTGTTAACTAGGCTACAGCAAACCAAGAAATGAAAGGAAGAAACATTACAACAAACAAAATATTCTTTCCACATTTTTCTTCACACTTACCATATTCACTTTTTAAACACACCCCACAAAATTCCGAAAGAGCAGTACTCCAGAAGCAACAAAAGTCGGAATAAACAGTCAACAATGCCGTAAGCACTGTACAACGTCACAAAGTCAACTAAAGGAAGCTTTCTGAAACATGGACACTGGACAGAGCTGGATAGCGGAGACAAGGTTCGTCGAAATTTCTTTCGTCACAGTAAGTAAACCAGAGATGGCCAGTGGCCACAGTTCCGGTGTCAGGCGAAATTTCTGACCTCAGCGAAATTGCTGACCTGTTATTGTTTTTCAGTTATTTTGCTTCTCAGAATAAAAAAACAAAGTCTGGAAATTACTTTTTTGATGTGTTTTGTGCAAATTAAAACATTTTGGCTAGATGTCAGGGACCCACAACAAGCTATAGCACGGGAATAACTTCAACTATAGAAAACTGTCGGGCTTAGTAGTTGACCTCAATTATTTTTATTTTTCTTACACTAACACAAACCCAAAGTCGACGCACTTAGCTAAACACGAATTCCTAAGCCCTAATAATCGGTTTTGTCAGCGCATTTGGTATGAAGAATATTACTCTGTGCATGCGTACAGGGTGTGAGGTCAGAAATTTCGCAAGTCATAAATTTCGCTTGACACCGGTTTCAACCGAAATTTGTGACTTGCAACATTTCTGACTTCAAGCCATGTGCGCAATGCGCACTGCTCATGCACAGAACAATATTCTACATATCAAACACGCTGAGAAATCTAATGATTAGAACTTAGAGTTTGGTGTTGGGTTCAGTTGGTAGAGTTGGGGCTTGGGTTAAGGTTAGAAAAAGAAAATAAACGAGGTCTAAGACTAAGTCCAATGTTTTTGAATCGTTACACTTAGGCCCGTACTATGGCTTGTTGTGGGTATTTGACATCTAACCAAAAAGTTTCAATTTACACAACACACATCAAAAAAGTTATCGTCAAACTTTATTCGTTGACTCTGTGAAGCAAAAACACTGACAAACAATAATAAGTCAGAAATTTTCCAGAGATCAGAAATTTCGTTTGACAACGAAACTGGAGTGCAAAAGTGGACCCTGGTCGGAGTCCGCAAATTTTGCCCGAGCAAAATCCAAACTCGGAATTAAAAAAAACAGGTCCGGAGCCGGAGCACGATTTGATTTTTCAGTTTTTACAAGAGCCGGACAATAGCTTTCAATAATATTCACTGCGGCAATGCCTCGAGTATCTTGATACACAAAGCCAATGGACTAGCTGCTGCACTGCAGGCTGATAAAACCAGTAAGATATTTTGGCAGAAGGTCAACAACAAAAACAGATCTCCATCACAACTAACTTTGGTGAGTTGGGTAAATGGTGGTTCAGAGGGTGTTCGTTCAAAACAGACCTGTTCAGACATAGTTAAAATTTGGAAAGACAATAACAAGGGATTATTAATCTCTGATAACTCTGCCAATGAGTCTGCAGATTTTGTGGAGCACAGCATAGACTGTATGGAGAATTATCAGCGTACTGAAATGACCATGTGTTCTGTTGTTTCGCTGGTATCACTGCTTTAAAAGCTGCCACCTTTGACCATGGTGCCAGGGCATGATTTTATTTCTACAGAGCACCTGCTGCATGCAGGTGGATCTCTACGTTTCTTTTTCAGTTTCCTGTTTAATATATGTATTGTTCACGGTTTCCTTCACAGTTCCTGCTTGAACACAACTATCTTTCGCACAAAGGTGGGCAACCGCTACTTTGTTAATAGTGTCGCTACCACTCTCACTATTTGTTAAATTTAACTCTTTGGCGTCCGGCTGCTTTCGGGGATTTTCGGCAAAAAAAACGCCCAAACGCACCTGGTTTGTGCAAGAATTTCTACGGTCCGGTATGCTCTACAGACCCGGTAAAAGTCTCAAAAGACGCGGCAAGTCTTCTAGTCTGCATTCAAAAAATTGTTCTGCTTAGGGGGTGCGGGCTTTTTGTGAGGGACGTCATAAGAGGAGGAATTTTAGGATATCTTGGCCCATTTTGCCTGGCCCTGGGCGCCAACCGTTAGGTGGCAGTATTTCGCTGAAGCTTTTACTGGAAACTAGGCTACAATCCGAGTCTTTTGATACTTTGGATGACCTGCTGGGGTTTCGGGTACAAAAGTTGTGATGTAAGTTAGTAAAAATATTTGACTAAATAGTTAATTAGATAATTAATTAATTTGTTTATTTAAGATCATAACTTTTGAACCAGAAACGCTAGAAAGTCGATCAAAGGCTCAAAAGGCTCGGACTCGAGTCTAGTTTCCAATGAAAACTTCAGCGAAACACTTTGGCCTAGTGGTTGGGCCCTAGGCCAGGCAACATGAGCCAAAATGACC
>Ga0210059_1002342_pt1 | contig 29609 bp, 20 predicted proteins | sample Ectturendosymbi2_FD_188042 | JGI IMG/M metagenome (GOLD analysis project Ga0210059, IMG submission 188042) | Ecteinascidia turbinata endosymbiont from Florida, USA - Sample 2 (SPAdes) (version 2) | ecosystem: Host-associated > Tunicates > Ascidians > Unclassified | place: Key West, Florida...
TCTTGTTATTAGTAAGTTGCATGTTATACATGGTTAAAAAACATTGCCCTGAGGAAGCCCACTTGAATAGGTGTGCGAAAGGTCGGCTAATAATAAAAAATCGCCAGAAGATCTAATTTATCTGCTTAAAAATATTCAATGTTTAAAATCTTTGTTGCAGCTGATATAGCATCAGCTCTTCGAAATTTTCATCAGTTTTAAACGACATCCATCATGCTTGAATATTCGTCCAGCAACGTTGAAAACTCGTTCGTTGTTAATTTCAAAAATTGCTGACTATTTTTTTCAAACTCCGGGTTACGATGTTTCAGCTGTGTGATGGCCTTTGGATCGTTTGCAAGCGCAGCATAGCATTTTGTTGCTTTTCATTTGAAATGAAATGAACAGTGATTCCAATATAGCTGCGTATCTGTCTATTAGACCAAAAGTCAATGGTCAACAAAGCCTCACTGGCTTCGTTAAGTTTTTTTACTACTATCCGTCGATGATATCTGTTCACATGTCAGTTATCAGCGTTGTGAAAAGGTGCTTTCGACTTGGGTTAAATTACCTTATTCATCTGAAAAAAAGTTAACCTATATAAATTGCTCTACTAATACATAGTCTACTCCAGAATTTACATTCATAGATTCACTCTGTATGTATATAAATAAAACATCGTGATGTCTATCTCTTCTGCTGCCGAAAAGTCAACCCGTTTTTAAAAAAAGCTCTTTTTGTTGCTATGTCTCACTATACCAGACTCACCACGTTACTTCTGGCGACCAAGAGGATGGCTAGCTCGAACAAAGCGAGAATTCACTACAAACGCTGTGCTTGCCATTGAACTATCTACATTTAACGCACACAGACGGCAAATGGCCTTCCCTGAATCGTAACCATAACAAATGATGATAAGAGGAAAGGCAACCACCAAAACTGCGGTTCATCGCACAGTGATGTAGAATGAATATTTTCAAGTTTATTCGCGAAATTAATCGTCGATTACGATTAAATTTGCAATGTAATCGGTTACGATTACATGTCATTTTTAGTCAATTCAATCGATTACGATTACTCAAAAAACTGTAATCGATTACGATTGACGATTACCCCATGTCTGATGGCCAACGGGCATCGGCCAATGATTTTGTCATTGCTACGGCCTATCAAGTTCTTGAAATGTATAGTTTTTCCACATGAATTTTCAATCGCATTGTGGTGACGGCAACAAACCCACAGGTTTTAAGACAGCAGTAAAAGTATTGTGACTTTACTAAACCCCATCCGATTTATTATTATTCTGTTTTAGCCGTTTACCTCAACAGCAGATGTTAGAATGTCTTTATTTCTCTCCCACTTCTGGATTCTTGTATGACGATGAGTGAATGCAGTTATAATTGCGCACTGTTTTAAGTGTTTTGCTCCTCTCAGTGTTGACTGTGTTTATCAACTAACACTTACTCTGTAATGCGCTACGACTAACCCTTTTCGTGCTCGTGTTGCTCTTGTGTTATTCGATTACCCTTGTGATATGGACCATGAGTCTGCGGCAAAAACATAAATGAATTAATAAAAGCTAATATGTCGATAGTAAACTGCGGTGGAGCAGGCACTAATATAAGTTTTTGTGGGAGAATACGCTAACCCTGTAAGTTGGAATCCTATCCTGAAAGTACGCATTAGTGAGAGGGATAGGTTATCAATGCTGAAAAGAGGAACATGATTGCCAGATTGGATTATTTTGAGGCATAAAATGTTTCAAATTTAGACTTTTTTTCCACATTATGGACCTCGGATTCTTTCGATCGTCCTTTGAACTCTTTGACCACCTTGTAGGACCTTTCCTGATTGACTGTTGCAAAAAGAACACAATTGATCTAACGAATCGCAGCAGAGCCTACATTGCAGTAAACAGACTTTTTAGCATAACCAAACCTCTTCTGTGGTAACTGTAACTAGCATCCACGAAAGTGACGCAGTCGAATCTATCAGCAAATTCTTTTAAAACAGGAGTGGGGAACCTGCGCCACGCGGACCAAATGCGACCCACATGAACATATAACAGAGGTTTCGTTACCCAATTTAGAGTACATCGCATCAAAACGAAGTTCTATGATAATCAGGAACTTAGACAATATGTCAAGAGTAGCCTGTATAACTCATAGCTGGATATTGGCATAATTTTAAAAAAGGAAATGCTTTAATGTTTTAAAAGGAAATCGATTTCTCTCAACTTCACAATGCCTCAGTCCAGAAATTATTGCAGACCATCCCTGGGGCTAGGACCTCAACTTACAAATGCAAAAAACTTCTTTTCAAAGTTCGATTGTTTTTCTGTTTTGTCGTCGACTTTTCTAAGAAGCTTTATATTCACACAAACTGAAATTGTCATCTTGACGACTAAACAAGGCTTCCCGCTTCGTGGCTTATTTTTCTTATCATGATTCAAAAACTGTACTTTTGCTACAAGAAATAAGCCAATGAACATCATAATGCAAATAGCGCAAGGCCTAGCGGCCTCACGAAATGTTACCACCAGCCAGAACTTTCTATTTTGATCACTTCGCAGTTGAAAAATCAAACTGATACCAGAATAAAAAGCACGGCGATTCGAAGACTAACTAACTGCAGAGAGTTCCTTGTTCGAAGTCAACATTCATAGAAGGGAGCATATGTTACACAGGAAGCGTTTTTTAAGCCATCCAAACCTGCAGTGCACGTAGCTCGCCGGAAATCTTTACTTCACAGATCATTCGTCGAACGCAACATGTTGTTGTCACTATGCATTGGGTGTGTTATCACCAGTTCAGGCCGTCGAAAACAACATGTCGGTGTTAGTGCTGCACAGATTGGTTTGCATACTTGCATTACTTCAAGGAAAAAATTGCAACAAAGTCCAATCAATTATTACAAATTGTGACCCTACATCACAATAAAATCAACAAGCAAGGCTTACTGGTGAAATGTTGAATAAGAGCTAAAACAAAGGCAGAGAAGGCAAGTAAATCAACGCAAAAATGAATAAATCAAAGCATACGCTGCGTTAAAGAAAAACTGGAAATTACGCCGTTCTCAGTAATTTGCTTTCACTGAAACTGAAAAACTATCTGACGCCAATTACGGAGCAACAAAATCACAGTGGCAGAATAATCAGTGGCGATTTTAGAATAAAAAAAGTAGGGGGATACTGCGGTGCCAAGGAAAATGTATGGGTGGAAAACTTAAATGGCTTTCCTGCATGGTAATATTTCGATGTTTTGAAGATTCAATTGCTATGATTAACCCTAATTATGACCTAGTTTGGCCAATATACTATTGATCGCATATCAAACAAGTTGCCACATAAGTACCATAAACATGTCAGGTTTTGACTCAGCAGGAAGTTTTGTCAGGGTTTGTGACACAGTTCCAAAGTTTTTGTTTCTTTGATAGAGTAAGCAAATAGGGGAATGATGAAAAACAAAATTTCTGAGAAAAAATTTCAGTGACAACGGAAAACTTTTGGTGATTGCTTTTATTTTGTTTATTTGCGGAAGTTTGTTTTCACTTCAATTCATATTTTACTTCTACAGTACGTGACAACGCTAATAGTCAGCTGAATAGGTTACCGTTTGCTGAGATGGCACAACGAGCACACAGCGGCGTAGCTAACCCAAAACTTTGGGGGGGGGCGAAAATGTTTGATTTTAGGCGAATAACACTATTTTGTTTGGAAAAACGCCTCTCAAAGCACAAAATGACTATGTTTTCCAAAAATTTGAGGGGAGCCATGGCCCCTTTGCCCCCCCTGGCTACGCCTATGCGAGCACACCTTCGGATTTGGGACTTATGGTAGCAACAATCGTATTAACCCTCATCAGGATATTCAACAAACAATTAAAAACAAGTCGTTTTTTGGTAAGAGCAGCAATCGCTCAACTGTTAACTTCGGCATAGTTCAAGATTGTGTGTGCATGGTGGTCTTTCGTCTTGTCCAGACCCAGGAGTAACCAAACTTTATTCATGACCGGCCAAATCACTGAGAGAATGACGAGCGCGGGCCGAGCAGAATAATTACAGTAGCCTACTTTGTTCATTAATATGTAGTAAACAACTAAACACACCAAAGACGAAGACAACAATAATACAATTGAAAGTTCTAGGTTTCCCACAAGCCTTGAGGAATCTGCCGACTGGGTTCCGCTTCCACAACATTGCGGTGTTTCGGACTTGCACAAATCTGTGTTCAAGTAATTACTACAGTATTCGTGAACTCTATATGGCTACTTGAAGCCGTCGGTTAAAAAGTTTGTTCCAAACAGCATGGGAAAATACTGAAGTGAGTGCCTGTCGGATGCGTCCATTAGGTGGTTCGGATGGGCTTTGGAACTTGTTGTTAATCTGTATCTGGCAACTTTTGGCTGAAATCGATAATTGACTGTCCGTAATTATGTTTTATGGGCGGCGGAAGAGGAGAGACCGAGGGTACCAACCAGAGGTGTACCGAGGCTAGATGGCGCCCGGGGCAAGAGGCAAGTTTGACGCCCCATGATCAAATCTAAGGTCTTTTGGGAGCAAACGTACTGTATTGAAAAATGTACTTGTGACATTGTTGGGACTTTTCGATGCCCCACAGTGATTCAGTACCCGGAGCATTATGCGCCCCTCAGCACGCCCGTCGTAATTACCGCAACTATTTTTCAATGGTAAGTCTGTGATACAAGGGACCCCCGTATTTAGCCGCAATTTCAATTTTTTGCAATAAAGTACATCGTCTTTCAAATGTTGCTGAGTTCTTTGTTGCGTCGCTATGCCGTACACGCGTCACTCCACCTTTCACTTCTCCATCGTTGAGCAAGTTCTTTCAATTCACTGCTAGGCCGCACAAAATCTCGGTGCAGGCGTTGAGCAGCCAATCGATTGTCTCGTCATCGAGAACCGTCAGGGCATGTGCTCCATGGGAAGGTCGATGGATTGGACAATGAAGGACAACATCTGATCTTCTGTGCCACAATCACAAGTCGCAAAAGAGAACATACCCTAAAGCAGTGGTTTCCAAACTGAGGCAGGCGCGCAACCAGGGGGGGGGGCATTTGCCGAAAATTTCAAAGCATTGCATAGCAATTTTGACATCTGCAGAAACTTTCAAAGAACAAAGATGAAATTTTATATTCCAATCATTTTTAAGAAGTCTTCTTGGAGTTTTTCTTTGTCTTACTGGTAAATTATCTCCTTACAAGATTTATCTTGAGACAGGGTATCTGATCGAAAATTTCGTAAATGATTGGTATTTAACCACAAATATGCTGGAAGTGTCAAAACTTGGGAGAGAGTTTAAAATGTTCATATTTCTAAGGCATTTTTTATCTATTTGTTCGCGTACTATTTTTTCTCAGACAAGCCTCAATTTGCCCTCATGAAACTTTATAACATTAGGGTACTGTTGAACCGTGCAAATTGCTTAAACTTTCAAACTGATTAGAGAAATCTTGACATATCAGTTAGTGCCACATCAAACCGCTTGTTCTTCTACGACCTTCTGATTATTTTTGTTAGGGGCAAAGAGCAATCACCATTATTAACATCGTACATTTTTTTTAAATGTTGTTTAGCTGCATTTTCGGTTTCAAACCTGATAGTTTTTACTTAAATTTAGCATGAGGACTTTTCCACGTTTTAATGTATTTCTGGGTTGATCCCAGTACCACGGCTCAGGGCCCTTGAGAGGAAGAAGATGCGCTGGTACGAGACCTGTTTTGGGCCCCCTTATATATTATTACTGATTGAGAGCTTCATAAGCTTTTCAGTACTATGACTAAAAAATTAGATGCTTCATTATTTTACATTATAATCATTCACCACTGTAATTAGTTAATTTCAAAATGTCTCAGGCTAATCTCAAATAATGCACGTAACACAGTTGCTCTCCGAATTTTACAAATATACATCAAATTGAACAATTAACATTAATGGTAGGTGACAGCAATTCTCACTTGCAAGCAATTTTAATAATTCTATCACCCTAATACAGTAAAGAAAGACACGATTTTATTAAAAACTACACCTTAATTATAATTCACACTTACTGCATGTCCAACCAGGCAACTAGAGAGTTTTTTTCCCGAATAACCGCCGTGTATAATAATATGTATAATAAAAAGCTTCACCATAGAATTAGAAACTAATGGCTGCATGCCCTTCCTTGATGTTTGTTGAACTTTTCGAATCTGGTATTGGCATTCGTAATTCGAACATATCGAAAGCCCATGCATACAGGACTGTATAGCAACCGGTCCAGTTTCTTTCCGTGGCATTATAAAAAATCTTGTGAATTAGCTTTTGAAATGAGCCTACGCAAGCTCTTACAGAATCATGCACGAAGCTTCCCAACGTATTAAAACGATGCTTGTCTGCAATGGTTTCTCGGCAAATTTTCTGGATGATTGCGTGCGGAATTTTTTACACAGGCCGTATACACTAATAACCCTGTTTCATGAACGCTACAGTCTGCAGAAAATATACAAATACTAGTACACTTAGTAGTTAGTAACAGACTGACTTTATTAAAACTATGCTGACTCTAGACAAGCCAGTCTCGGGTATGCTGTTCTGCATTAATGTTTCTGAACTTCAGTATACATATTGGAAATGTTTGATATTTACCATCTTTAGGCAATGTTAAAAGAAAGTCAATATGACCTGTGGCAACATAATTCTTTATGTTTGATTGAGAAGGAAATTCTGCTGGGAGGAATGCAATGTCAAGCCCACCGCTAGTATTTTCAAATTTATCTTGAACTACTTCTACTACTATTTACTACTTGTTTTAGGAATTTCTGTTGCACTGTCTACCTGATGTTTGGACTCCACATTCTTATCTGCTCCACCAGGTCCAGGTTCTAAATTAATATCCATGTCCATGGTATTTGTACATGCCCCGGAAGTTGTTTTTCTTTTAGCTTCCATCTTATTTCCATATCGGCTTTCTTTTTCACGATTGCCACCAACACTCTCCCCTTCATCAAAATTTGCATCTTTTGTATATATTTCCACATTGTGTTGTTTTCTTCTCATGCCTGCTTGAAAGAGTGTCTGTAATCCTCTTCCTTCATTGTCAGCACGTTTCTTCTTTTCTTTCCTGTTTTGTGCTTCTGATTTATGCAGGGACGTATTTCAAATGAACAAATGTTTTAAAATATTATTAAAAATTGTAAGCTTTTCCTTTTCAACATTAAAAATCAAGTTACTTGTAATAGTTTTCAAAGTAAAACTCCACTTCCCCACGTGGAGGCCTGCAGTAGCCTAGTGCAGTTTGCCACTATTTGCATATACAGTCTTCTGTAAATTATAATTGGCTAAAGAAGTAAAATACGCTCCATTTCTAATAATTTCCATTAAACATTAAACTTCACAAAACTCAAGTTTTAGTAATTGATATGACCTACTTTACTTTTCAGCATCGCCTGTGCTCGCTTTGACATGGATTCTACATTTTTTTGCCAGTTTCTTATATTTACTTTCCCGATACCATACTTGAATGATGGCCTCTATTAATTTGTCATGGCAGCGCAATACAATATTTTTAACCGAGATTTTGTCATTGATCAGAAATTTTCAATGGAGTTAGGATACAGCGAGTTTCCAGACCAATCTAACATTATAATTTGTGTTTCCTGAACAACGCCTTCTGTTTCTGGAAATGCCCTTCTCATATCTGTAATGACTTTTCTTTCAATTTCACCAATGCATTTGTCTGAATGTGTCGTACCCTCAATTGGCTTAAGTGAACCTGTTTCAGAAACGCTAAAACTGTTGATCCTGACACATCTGCTGTGCTTCCCTTGAACGAAAAAATCACTTTCATCTGAAAACAACACTTTTTTCCAGTTTTCTACAATCCAATTTTTTATGTTTTTGCCCCTTGTAACCTTTCCTTCATTTTTTGAGTTAGAAGCTGCTTTTTAGTGTTTTTTTAGCTATTCTGCCAGCTTCCAGTGGGGGACGTCGCATTGTACTTGAGCATATGCGAACTCCAGCATGCATCAAATCCTTCTGTAAATCCAATCTCCTCTTCCGTGCACACTTTATGGAATTTTCAATGGCTGTTTGGATATAGCCTTCGTGTTGTGTAAGCGTAGCAATGCGACTCCGCTTCTTAAGTGGGGTATCTGCCATTAAAACTCACAGAAATTCTAGCATGTGTAACTCTCAACCACACAAAACAGAAAGAACTCGCTTCATTCTATAACACCATTGAGCGGAATAAAATCGAATGTGGTGTCATGAAGCGCATTTTCGACTGTTGCGACACGTCACGCTGCACTTAGTGCATTGGGCTAGCAATGCAACAGCAGCAATTGAGATTTTACCAGATGCACACCAAAAGAAATGGCGATACATTGTGTTACGACTGAAAAAACAACTTCAGTGAATTAATTTGCACATGACTTTATAAATAAAACTATAAAACTATAACAATAAAAACTTTGTGCATAGCTGCCCATTTCATTTTTGAACTTTGAGGTTCATGGGCCCCCTAGACTCTTGTAAGCCCCGGGACGGCGGCCCGGCTGCTCCCTCCTCTCGTGGGGCCTGCCACGGCTTGGGAAAAAGGTTTAGTAAAGTGTCATATGAGTGCTAGTCAAGTGTTGAACGCACCTACCTACTAGACCACTAGTACTTTGGTTTCAAATGACGCTTTACAAGACCTTAATTTTTGCAATCAGGGCAAGCCCTGAAAGCTGAGCCTTAAACGTGCTTCCAAAACGTTTCGCACAATTCATGGATTCCAGAAAAAGCCGTTTTGCCCCAAACGCACCTGATCCGTTATGCGCCAAAGACACAAGACACCTGACCCGTTTTGTCAGAAATGGTAGCGTTCAAAGATCCACTCCCCCTTGACATAGGCTGTCCCTCAAGTTTGGGATCTTCATTTGTGATAGAAATTCAAAAATATGTCAGAAGAACAGAGCTAGAACGAATTTGCTAAACAAGACGAAAATTAGGCAGGTTTACTACTGTATTAGCCTACACATCTGTCACACTAAAGCCATGACTACACTAGTTGAGTACGGAACCAGGTGTTTGTATGAGGATACTAATTTTTACTCGTCCTGATCGTTCGTTCTGCATCTTGATTAAAACTGAAAAGTTCTCATTTTCGGAAATGTTGCGAAGCGGACTTTTATCTGTGTGTCAAGCTTATGCAGAATCGCATGGAAATATTTTCAACTGCGGCTAAGAGCACAAAAAGCACTTACACCATTACTGGCAAATGGGTGGTAAAAATCTAAAATCTGTTAACCACTACAAATATCTGGGAGCTGTACTGAATACTGAGCTCTCAGATTACAAAAACGTTCAGAGAAAACTGCGCTATCGATATTGTGCAGCAAACAAGCTGCGAGCCTCTTTTCCCGATGTTCAAATGCACTTAAAAATGTACATTTTTGTTCCTTTTGTACGCCCATGTATGCATCACAATTATGGTGGAATTTCAGAAAGTCATGCATGCAAAGATTGCGTGTGACCTATAATTTTGGATGCAGAGCTTTATACAATTTTCCCTGGAGAGCGAGTGTTAGTAATCATGACTCATCAGGTTCAATGTACCGGTGACATTCCTACATTTGAGGCATTATTAAGAAAAAATACAGTATGTACTTGTTTCTCGAAAGATGCAGAACATCTAATAACGTATGGTTGCCTGCTTTGACGCAGTCAGATTGTTTATATTCGTCCTTATTCTTTGAACACTGCAACCGCATTTGACTTCGTGACTGAGTGCTCGAACTTTGCAGTGTTTGTTCGTTTGAGGGTGTGCATGTCACAATGCATTCGCACTTTAGCTGGGCTTGACCAGTTTAGGAATTAGCGTTCTACTCTGCAGGAGTGTTGTGCCAAGTGAACAAATAGTGCTAAGAATGCGTCTGTGAACCTGAGGCTCGGCCTCCAACGCCGTTTTAAAACCTTCTGTTAAGTAAGTTGGTGGATCCCGGTGTCAAGCGAAATTTCTAATCTTTGCGAAATTTCTGACCTATTATTTTTTGTCAGTTATTTTGTTTCTCAGAGTAAAGGAATACAGTTTGGCGATTACTTTTTGGTGTGTGCTGTGCAAATTAAAACTTTTTGGTTAGATGTCAGATACCCACAACAAGCTGCAGTACCGTAATAAGTAAAACCAGTGAAAAATATTGGACTTAATCTTAGACTTCAATTTTATTTCTTTTTCTAACTGTAACACAAATCCTAACCCGGCACACTTACCTAAACACCAAGCCCTATGTCCTAATCATCAGTTTTCTCAGCGTATTTAATATGTAGAATGTTGCTCTGTGCATGCGCATATGGCGTGAAGTCAGAAATTTCGCCTGACTCTGGTAATTCAGCCTCCAACGCTGTTGTAAAACGCTGTTTTTTATTAACCAGCGTTGTGCAGAATGTGTGTGTTTGTATGGTATGGACTTCATGTCTGCGGGCAAAAATACATTGTTATTATATGTGACCGTCTGCGAAAAGTTGTAACACGGTTGAATAAGCACGATGACGTCATTCGCCCCCCTAAATGAAGAGCTGGTTGCGCCCCTGAACTGTGGTGCGCGTACCCATAAGCGTATGGCATGGGATGCGGTCGTATCCCCAAAGCTTGAAAATTGGCCATTATTCGGGCAAAAATTTTCAATATTTGGGCAAATCATGCAGCTACATTCACATTTGATTGAGGTAATGCTCATGTTGCCATCAGCGGCAAAAGCTTTGCTGAGACTATTTTGCCATTTTTTGCCTCTGATGGCAAAATAGACACTGCCTTAAGGCAAAATAGTCATTGCTATTAAGTGAACTAGAATCATTTGGGAATTCCAACAGCCTTTATCAAATTTGGGCCAATTCAAAAAACTCCATTCATGTTTCAGGTAAAATTTGAAACAATTGGGTAAATTAGGAGCATTTGGGTGTGGTCCAACAGCTTCAATTAAATCTGGACAAATGAGAAAAGCTTTATTCAATTTTTGGTGAAATTAAAACCATTTACATAAATTGGAAATATCTGGGTAAAGTCCACCAGCCAAATCAAATTTGGCCATGTGCAACAGCTTCATTCAATCGTGGGTAACTTCAAACGGTCAAAATCAAAGTTGGGGCATATAGAATAGCTCCATTGAAATTCGAGTACATTTAGAAACATCCTTTAACAACCGCGCCGGCCAACATATTGGCCGGTATTTGTTTGGCCATAACTCGCCAGCTGTTGCAGCTGCGGAGGTGTTCAAGCCCTCTACGGATTCAGGAAGTCTTCTAGTTCTGAGTCAAAAAAAAAATTTTTTAGTTTTGGGTTTGGGGTTCTTTTGGGGGGACGTCACAAGTGGGGGTGTTTTTGCGTTTTCATGGCCTACTTTACCCGGCCCTGGACGCCAATCGAATGGTCCAACATCTTGCCCCAAGTATTTTTTACATACTAGGCTATCCTACGAGTTTTTAGAGCCCTTGATTGGCTTTCTAGCATATCTGGATCATAAATTACGCCACAAAAAACAAAAAGTGGTCAAAATTTCTACCCCTAAAACAGGAAACCAGGGTGGAAAAACACCCTTTTTATATATGGCTATAACTCGCCTTTAGAACAGGCTAGAGAGCTGTTCAAACCCTCTAAAGACTCCTGAAGACTAGTACTTTAGATTGGAAAAAAATTTTCAGCTTGAGATCACGGTTTTTTTGTTGATGTTTACATATTGAGAGGATGTTTATGCATATTTGTTTACATTTGGCTAATGACGTCATATCCTGGGAGTCGAACAATCCATCAGATTTTGTGACTCGAAGTTTTTTTGGATTCTAGGCTACAACACGAGTCTTTAGAGGTTTGATGGACTTTTCAGCATTTCTGGTTCAAAAGTTATGGTCAAACTTCCAGAAATTAATTAGGGAAACCCCTGAAATTACTCAGGCATGTCCTCAATGGTTTAAAGTCTTCTGGCCCTAACTTGAGCACCAGATACTCTAGAAAGTCCGTCAAGGGCTTTAAAGATTGATATTCCAGCATAGAATGCAACCAAATTTTGAGCCACAATTTCGGCCCATTGTCCGAGTGATCACGTCATAAAAGAACAATCAAAGAAAGCAAAACGTGCCCTTTTCCTAACGACACCCACCAAAAACCCCGAACCCAAATCTCAAAAGGCTTTTTTTCAGTGCAAACTACAAGCCTTCAAGAGTGTTTCGAGGCTTCGATGAGCTCGCTAGCATGTTCTAGCGGCGAATGATAGCAAATCGAATTGACGCCAGTGGAAGACTCAATGCATTTTCTGCAATTTTCTGATTTTGGGGTAAAATGTTTTTTTGGGCCATAACTTTCGTTCCAGGCATGCTAGAAGGTCAATCAAGGTCTCTATGGACGCGACTGATCGTCTAGTTTCCCAAAAAAGTTTGAGCCACAAAAATGTCTCATTGGATTGGCGTCCAGGGCCCATCAAAGTGGGTCAAAAATTCAAAAACATGTCCTTTTGTGACGTCATCAAGAGAAAACTCCACACTCAAATCAAATAAGTTTTTTTAAATCGAACCTAGAAGACTTGCCGCATCTGTAGAGGGTTTGGGCAGCTCTTTAGCTATAAAGGCTGGCGAGTTATTAACAAAAATGTACTGGCCTATATATAGGCAGGCGCGGTCGTTAAAGGTGAACTATAAGAGCTTTATTCAAATTTAGATAAAACTATAATCATTTGGGTAAATTTTAACAAGTTCAATCAGATTTGAGCAAATTAGAACACCTTCATTCAAGTTTGCATGAAATGAAAAATATCCCCCCCCTGGCTGCGGGCCTGGTAACTACCCCACAGTTGAGAAGGATGTTGCTTGGATATTATCATGGAACCCTAGCCACCTCCCGAAATTTTTCGGTGGTTGCGGTCCTTCTTTTTTGAGCTAGTTGTTCAAACCACTGCTTGGCCGCACTAGATCTCGGGGCAAGTGCTCAGCAGCCATTCGATTGTTTCATCGTCCAAAACAGCCAGGCCATGCTGTCCATGGGGAGGTAGATGGATTGGACATTGGAGGACAACATGGTCGACGGTTTGTTCTTCTGCGCAACACTCACAAACAGGCCGCAGAGGAGGCCGTATCCCACTTGTACAAGCAGGAGCGGAAACGTCCGACACCGGTGCGGAGGCGGTTGAGCCGGACCTAGGCTCTTCTTGGGAGGGTTGCGGGCGGCCCTGATTCTACTCCTTACCACAGCACTGGCAACTCTCAATGTGAATGTTTCAATCGAACCATTTGGAGAACAGTGTCTCTTACGTTAAAGAGACGAACCTAGGACCTCGCCTTTGGGAAGAGGTTTTGCCCGAAGTGCTGCATTCGGTGAGAACACTGCTTTGACGATCATTACACCGCACGAGCAGTTTTTGCCTTTTCCCAGGGGTTCTGTGTTAGGTCGTTCACTTCCAACGTGGCTGATTACGCCAAATACTGTGTTGAAACGATTCGGTCGGAACAAAAGCGAACCGCTGTGTGACGAAGTTGAACTTCTCGACGCTAACCCGAAGACACCTCTTGTCCGAAGGGAAAGTACGGTTTCTGATTTAGCGCCACTGAGTGAAAACGAGCCATGTCTCAGAAACAACTGATAATTGCATTTCCGACACTGAAACAGTGCAGTTAGAAACCAGTCAGAAAGGTCATGCCGGTCATGACAATACTGAATCAAACGAAACGGTCGATCTGCAAGATCAGCCTTCGCAGGGTATTACGTCAACTAGCATTCGACGGCTCCCTGACCGATTCGGTGAAAATGTGTCTCATTAACGTTTGTCGTGCCCAGCTCTAGAGAATATGTCGCATTAACGTTTGTCGCGCCCATTTCTAAACTTAGCGAGGATTGTTATAGGCGGATCCAGGATGTTTCTAGGGGGGGCAAAGGGACGAGTTCATCCGGATGTGTACTGACTGCACAGCAGTGAAGACTCAATTGTTCATGGGACTTTTTTTAACTAACACGGTTAATAACCATACACGTTTTGGCTAAATCGCTTTCTCACCATCACCCAGGCGTACTGGGACATTTCCGGAACAGAAGCCGCCTTCAAAACAATTCAGAAATTATTCTCAAACTTATCTAACCTTAAAAAGTAAGTTGTTGAATGTCGGAAAAGTTCTATTATTAGCAAAACAAACACAGGTCTACGCCGAAAAAACGCGTGGGGCAGGCATAGAAGTGACACAAATATACATGGAGAAACCTGACATGCCGCCAGTAACCTTTGTTGGCAGTCTGTGCAAGATCAATGCCGTGTTGTTCGAAAATTGCAGATGTTCATGGAATAGAAGTGCATGACGATCGGACTTGAAAATTTGTTTATTTTTGGAAAATTTTCTGATTTTTATTGCATAACACCAGAGACGTAACGAGGGGGGCAAAGGGGCAAAATTTCCCGGGCGCCGAATAACTGCGACGGCCCAAAAAGTCACAACAATGTCATAAGCACTTTTTTCAAATCAGTACATTTGCTTCCGAAAGACCTCAGGTTCGAACATGGAGGCGCCAAACTTGTTTCTTGCCCCAGGCGCCATCTAACCTCGTTACGCCCCTGCACATCACGATTGTCTAGCCAAAATTTGCATACAAAAATACATGCCCATCAGTGACAAACCATCAATCACAAACTATTCAAAACAAAATGCTGTTGATTATCGAAGTCAATTGACCATAGAGACTAACTTGAAGGTCGAAAAAGAGGTATATTATTTCGAAAACAAGCACAACTTTCCCTCCTCCCCAAAAAACGCTCGAGATACACGTAGAGACAAACATACCAAAAGACTCGAAAGCAAAAATTATGCTGGCACTTTGCCCTGGAAGGTGTTTATTGCATCACAAGGGCATTAAAAATGATTAGACAATATTTTTCCACGTCACAGCGGGAAACGTGAAGTTTGCAGTGAGTCAATGACCAAATTGTCATCCATTCAATTTTTTGTACGAAGCGCTACTATATCGCGGTAACGCAATTTTAGAAATCTGTACAGTAGGTTGAACAAAATTACAACAGACAGCAGAATATTGGTGGATGAAAAAGTATCTGATTTCGTGCTGAGCTGAACTTTTCTCCAAAAATTGTTGCTGGCAGGCAGGGGTGTATTGCTAAAAATAGGTGTGGGAACCAGGCCCGTAACCAGCTTGGAGCACCAGGTGGGGCGAAGAGTTTTCTAAGAGAGGACCAAATTTTTTAAACTATGTCCAAGATAGTTTTCCAGGAGGGACGAAAAATTTTGTGGGGGGCCCCTGCGTCCTCTGGTTACACTTTGCATTTGATATTTTCGTCCTTATCCCTGTGCAAGAAATGGTTTACTAAAAGGCTGTACACAAAAATCATCCCAATGGACGTTTTTGTGTCGGGAACTATCGATCAAAGAAAGTATCTCAAAAATTTAGGGGGGAGCTTCAGCCCTTTAGCCCCTCCCTGGATCCGCCTATGATTGTGGTAAATCTATGATTAACTTGTCACCTTGTGGCGCCCGTGATCTGCACGTGGATCGGCGGCTGTTGTGTTGTGATTCCTTTGTTGCGATACTGCAGTGTTCTTTTTGTGATGCATGCCTGTTTTGGTACGCATTCCATACGCCACGTTGTTGTGTTCGTTGGTTGTTGCACGTAAGAGCTTTACTTGTCTCCTCCCGTTCATTTGTATCTTTTTGCGCAGGGCGCTTTGCGATTGGCGCGGAGTCTTTAGGGAATTAAAGCCTGGTTTTCCACAGAAAGTGTTTTAGAGGCATTTGCAGGCAGAGCGTGACAGTAGAATGCGCATGAGCTCTAGTTTTGTTTATGTAGAGGCCGTACACACGGCTTGCCCACTTCCGTAGCTTCCCATGCCTGTAGAGCATGGCACACCAGTTGTTGTTGTGAATGCTGGTACGACGACCAAGCAGGAATGAAGATCTGTTTGGTAATTTAGCAAATCTTGAAATCATGACTGTCCGATTTCGCAACAAACATGTTACTATATGTCCGCTAGTACCACTGCCGAACTTTACGGAATGCATCGATCCCGAGAGAAAAAGCTGGTGAGTTACTCACTGAGTAGATAAAATGCCAGTGCACTTCCATGAGGTGCTGGGGGGTGGGGGGTTGTTTGAGGTGCTGGGGGGGAGGGGGTCCTTCAGCACCTTTAACGCCCCTTGGCTGCGTCTTTGGATACGATACACATTCATCTCATTCTCTTCAGATTGCGAAGTAACCCTAAGAATTTTACGACAATACGATATTGCCTGTGATTTATTTACCGAGAGATACGTGGGTTGACACCAGGCTATGATCACAATCACGCAATGAACGAACGCTGGTAAAAAAAACGGACAAAGAACATGCAGCGTATAGACGTCATAATCAGCCTCACGTAGAATAATGCTTCCGTGAGATGAACCGTTGCTCAATTAATTATTTTGCTTTAGAGGTTCCCTGGACCGCAGTTCAAGATCGTTGAAGGGAGTAAACCACAATGAACACGGTAAACTACGCCGGTTGCCATGTCAACTAGTAAGAGCGAAGTCCATGCGTTAAAAGACAAGGTAAACGGACAGAGTGAGCCTGACCTTTGACTCGATTGTTCGGAGCAAAAATTTGAATGGAAGCACTGGGCAGTGCTTCTTCCAGCCTCAGTAATATCCCATTTTTTACCAAAAGTCGTGGTGGTATGATTTCTGCTGACCTCAGCAGGCAAAGTGCGCAGGAAATCGATTTAGTTAAAACTGATCATTTCCAACGCAAGCATATTGGTCCTAAAATGTAGTACTTGCACTTCTCATTTACAACGAAGGCCTTCGTGAACGTTGACGACGGCGACCTGCCACAGTGGAAGTCGACCCGACGTGCAAAACTGCGTGAAAGTCACGCGATTGACGACGCTCGCGAGACGCGCAGAAGGACAACAGAGACACGAATGTTTTCGAGCAGCTTTGCAATGACCGAAGTTCGACTGCAATAAAACAGGATGCGGAACTGCGAACGGAACACGGAATACTGACGAGAAATTGTTGCGGCAACGAATTGGTCAAAGGTGCTCGGTTATAACCGCCTGGACATTTTCTGCCAAGCCAAGGAGACCAAAGTGGCCATCAAGATGTAATGTTTCCCTACCTTTTCTTTTCATGGTCGGCGCCTCGCATCGAAGCTATGGTTGAAACGAGGTATACATTGACGGCTCAAAAACAACTGACCACAGAAATCACTTAAATTGACACGTAAGTACGGCGGAAAACGACAATGGCAATTATTTCACTTCCACGTACTAGTCGACCAAGCTCTATGACATATTGCAAAACGCGTATTACGAATTACACCGGAGCTGATGTTCCTAGCAACAGCGGCGCAACGCAACGTGTATATTTAAACTCTTTGCGAAATTTAGAAACATTCTTGAACATCTTGAATAAGCACCGACTTTTACCAACGGTCAGGTGAACAAAAAGGATCTTCCATGTCAAACGCGCTCTTTCAGAATTCAAAGAGACTTATTTTTGCCGCGGATAATATACTACCAGCAATCAACATGCGGCTCACACTGCCACTGGTGAGGCATTGGGCGGCATTGTGAGATTAGGCGTGTTGCTCGCATTCTGCCTTTCCGCCAATTCCTTTTCGAGTTCGTCCAGCTTCTTGCGAAGGCAGTCGCGGACCGTGGTAAGTTCCTTGTGGCGCTCCTGAAGCGGCTCCTGGAATTGAAAACAATGTCCAGCGGTTTAACTGCACGGAGATTACATTGCGACAAAGCAAACCTTTGTAGGTTAGTAAGCCAACTGCAACGACAGTGCGCCGAAGGATCAGAGTATGAGATCAAAAGCCCACTTTTGCATGTTCGAGTGAAACGTGCAGCGCAGGGAAACAGCACATAGTGGTTCATCCTCAGCCCGAACAAACAAGCCCATCGCACGAAGTTCGGCAAAATATCATGGAGAACCATGCATGGATTCAGAAACTAATTGAAAAACAGCAGAACTAACGATTAAAATGCATGCCAAGTTTTAGTTTTGAAATAAATTTTAAACCAAGGTTGCGGAGCCGGATGTTTTTGGGTGGAGTCGGATTCCTAACAACACTGGGGGGTCGGAGTCGAATTTTTTTGTCCGAGTCCGGATGTCCAATTGGATCATTTTTTACATCACACTCTTAAATTAGGAATTCTTGTTGAAATGGTACAATTTCTTTTGAAACTTTTGTTGACACAGATACTTCTTGCTGTGCACCACGATTTCCATTGATTATAAAGTCAAATTTCATTCCCTTTATGGTAAGGAGTCGGAGTCAGAAATTTCGCAAAGGCCGGAGTCAGAAATTTTGGAAATGTCGGAGTTGGAGTCGGACATTTTACCTCCGACTCCGCAACTCTGTTTTAAACAAGACCTCACTTTGAAGATGCTGCAGTCTTTTGATAATTCTTAAAACCCTGCTCAGGTAACTCTCTTTACCAGAGTGTATGGATAACTCCAACCAAATTGGCAAATGACGTTTTAGGAGCACAGACGCATTTTTCAACAACTTTTCAAGCTCATTTGACCCGAAACAGCAAACTTGTGGTTTGAAATATATTTTAAAAAAATTCCGTATAAGGCACGCAAGGTGACTCCGGAATTTCTTTGATGACTCCGTCGACTCGGCTTGTTTTGTCGGTGAATTCCCTCGCGGGACGCAGTTACCAAGCATGCTCGTCAATCAGAAAAAATGGCATTGGAAACCAGATGTTCTACAACAGCACTGCTTTTGTATCACCGCTATCTTTGCCGTAACCCCCTCCCCTACTCAAAAACCTACAAAACTTATGCATATTTCGTTAGGCCTGCTCGACAGAACGCTTCCAATAAATCAGCTACTCACTGAACCAGGTTCGTCTTTTTACAATTTAGTTGATAACCGTATTACAGTTATGCAGCGTCAGAGGGACATTTTCTAGGGGGGTCGCAAGGGGATGTTTCTAAAATATTTCTACGGGGGTCAAAAGTTGTACAATTTGTTTTTTTCCCACTCGACACTAAGAAAACAACCATTTTTGGTAAGAATTTAAAAATCCAGGGGGTGACCCCAAGGCCCCCCTTTCCGACGGTCATGGTTGTGTACATAGAATGTTCACGACCCTCTGGGGGGGGGGCGCGCGCGCGACTCCCTGGTTCAAAGTCTATGTTCTAACAAGTGAAGGCTGGCACGCACCTGCATTCGCATATTCGGATTCCAGCGAGAGAAATAACCGGACCAGAATTCGAGATGGCGGATGGCGGCGTTGGGCAAAAGCACGTGATTCTGATACGCCGACACGTACAGGGCGTTCACGTACTGCTCGCGGGTCGAGGCCACCAGAGACCAGAGCGACTTGGTCTTCTTTCGCACTTCCTGCGAGTTGAAACATTCGCATCCTTGTGCTCAGGACGATGGCACGCGATGGAAAAGCATTTTTTTATGTTGCAAGATTTTTCGCAGTTGGGTGTCAGAATTCAAGTAGGAACATCAAACTGGTTAAAACTTTTTTTTTCCAAGGTTATAAATCTACAATTGCGAGAGAACCACTGAAAAAAGAGGAAATTTCACAAAAATACATGAGGTTTTTAGTATCCACGGAAACTTCACAACAACGGTACTTTTACCTCTTTCTTTCGCTCTTTTTCTGAATTATAGAGGAAATTTCCAAAAAGGCAGGAATACAGATGGTCGAGTATCACAATCAAAAATTGCTCGTTAAACTCGAACGCGTTGGGAAACTAGAAAAACAGCAAACAAAACTGAACAGCCCTGCCGGGCATAGCACCATATCTACATTACAATTCAACCAGCACGCGGAAGCGCAAATCGCGAAATTGTAATTTCAATTGAACATAAACTTCTCCACGCGGTTTATGAAAACCGTGATAGACGATCAGTGCAATTTACGAGTCCACCATTCACCGTCATCAAGTCTTGCTTTAGATGACATTGCTCTGAAAGCAAACATCGGGCAAAAAAGTCGAATAGGCATGGGCAAACTAAGCCCCATGAGGCTCGTGAACTCTTCAATCCAGCCCGATCAACTTGTCAAAATTGCATTAACAAAGCCAATTCCCTTTGTCATCTCCTTTATACTTGCTCGCAAAAACAATCCATTAATTGGCTTTCGGTCTAGCTCGATCAACTTTTAGACTTAAATGCGGCCTGCAAGTCAAAAAATTTGCCCACCTGTCTTGCGAAAGTACTGCACAAATAACTCGCCCGCTCCTTGAAAATCAGTTGCAGATTCATTTGATAAGCTGTGATTGAAAGACACCCATGTACTAGTGATGGTGGGCAATCAGTCAATGAACTTTCGAGAACGCTTAGTTCATTTTTACAACAGCCTCTTGCGTCTACGTACTAATGTCTACTGCATGTGTGTGGTACGGAAGCATTGTGGAAAGTAGCAACAATAGACCGACCCAGTTGCACAATTGCGTGTACACACGCTATGCGAGTAACCACGTCGACAGTGGATCGGAAAGAGAGGAGATACGCGCTGCAGGTTGTCAACGACACCTGAGAATGTCGATCCGGGAAACCTCATGACGTCGCCACAGCCAAGGTACAAAAGTCGGGGAACCGTACGATGCAATAAACCACGTCGAACAGCGTTTCAAAGGGCTGGACAGAAGCACACAAGCACTTGCCCGTTTTCAGCACAAAGATATTTCGCGCATAACGCCGGTCCAATGATGCTTATCGCATTTCGAATCCAACAAGAATAAAAAAGTGCACCTTCACGTCAAAGGCTGAAAAGATTGGTGAAAAATGCGTTCGTTTGCGCAAGATAATAAAAAAGATTACGTCAAAAACGACCGAATTTTTATGTGTAACAATATAATTACTAGGTTCGTTTAACTCGAATAGGTTCAGAATTGCCGCGGAAACAACACAAGACGTATCGTATCCTTCAAGTGAAGCGCCACGCTCTAAAATAAGTCAGCACCAACACAACATGCTGAACAAGGGGTTCCCAACCTGGGGTACATGTACCCCCAGGGGTACATTTGCCAATTCGCAGGGGTACATTTAAGGTTAGCAATAAAAGAGAAAAACATATTTACATATTATTTATTTCCAAATATTTATACATATATCAGTGAATAATATTTTCAAAAATCCTTATATGCTTATTGTTAAATACAGTATGTCTATGAATAATCATGATAAAATATCTTGTCATAAGAAATTTTAGCGGTACATGTTCGTCTGTCGAAATGTCGAAGGGGTACATGCTCACCTGTTGGAATGCCGAAAAGGCACATGCTAAGAGAAAGGTTGGGAACCCCTGTGCCAGGCGGACCTAACTTTCAAAATTTCGGATTGTGGAAACAGGACTAACTTTAAGGTTTACAGAGTACAGTGTTGGAAAAAAACGCCGCAAGAAATAAATCCGATCAACGAACGGTTTGCACACCAGGCCTGGCCGTAACCCAACCGCAGTTCGAACTGTGTTAAAAAATGCGTGCTTTTGTACGGAATTACCGTGCAGTTACACCAGCTACATTGAAAGTGTCCTTTAAAAATTTTGAAATTGTACAACTGTATCATCGGTGTTAGCGCCCGCCACCCTATAAAATAATTGCACCGAACAGGATAGTTCGCAATTTGGCAAAGCGGCCGACATACAAAGTCGATCTACTTTTTCGCAATTTAGGACCTGGAGGAAAATACCCACGTCGACTTCCATAAGTTACTGAAGGTAGTTATTAGGCAGGCAAGCAGTGTTCACAATGGGCTTCACAAAACCAGCTGCAATGCAGCAATGTTTGAGACTGTTGAGCGGCAGTGCACACGCAGAAAGGCATAGTTTAGACTGCGCGCACGCAGAGGGGGAAAGCCCACGCTGTTACCGCCCTGGCTTTGCCGGACATACGATGCCAGAACACTCACGAGGGTAAAAGAGGGTCTATGAAACATAAAAACGACTGAAAAAGGAGAAAAGCACATTAATACAGGGAAAGAGACTGAAAATAGGTGAAGCACCTTAACAAAGGGAATAAAACTCAAAACAGATAAAGATGATAAAAGCGCCGTTCAAGCGCTAATAAACAACGCACTAAACGGGCGTTACCAGTGTTCTAGCGCCAGAACCAGCTGCGAACCATTTGAACTTCCGTCAATCGGATTATCCGCGTTTATCACTGGAACAACCCTTATTTACCGCGTGCACCAGTTAGTTTGACCTCGTCGTAACAGGACTGATGCACAGTCGGGTAGAAACAATGCGTACATCCGGGAGAGCAAGAGAAACGGTTACAAAACAGACAAAGAAGCGCGCCTTTGTTCGACCCGAGCAACAGCTGCAGTCAAAAGATCATGTCCGAGTGATCGCACCAATCGATATAGCGACACGAATTTCCGGTATGAAAAGTGAAACTCGGATTATCGGAACTAGGGCCTGACGTCACACAACTGACAGGCGAGTGCGATAAGAAGCGGCGGCGACCACAACTGACAAAGGTAAAACGTTTATCGCGTTTTTTGTTTTTTTACTGTTCCAAGTGACTGGTCTCCACAAAGGCGACATACAAGTGTATCAACCGGTAAATTTTAAGCATAGGAAATCGATTTCACGTACTGTAACACTATGCATCCTCAGTCCTAAAATCTGCAAGCAATGCTTACGGGTGAAAATGCTGAAGAGGTTGAAGCCAGGGCAGAGAAAACAAAGAGACTCAAATGAATTTAAAGCAGAACACAAGCTGCGACAAGCAAAAAAAGCTTGAAAATACGTCTGCTTAAACCGCTGAGCTATAGCGACGACGCCTGTCGGCTGATATCTCTGAAGCTTGCAACAAATCTTGAGCTTTTAAATGTGGTGTTTAAACCCAGAGATGTAAATGTAACTTAAAATAGAACCCTTCATTTCGATCAACTTATTCATGTCTGTTGCATTTGACAGAGGTTTAGCGCGAAAGTTACTTCGCGTTGTTAAGTTTTTCTTTCAGTATTGCAAACGGGCACCATATCAACCGTTCTTGTCAACACCTCAAACCTGTGCAAAGTCAATCGTCTGCAACCACAGCAGCGTTTACACCAACTGTAAAAGCAGAACAAGGCTTCGTGAACACGATTTTTTTCACAACAGACGAGAAAATGCACCAGTAAAGATTTGCATACAAAACATCACGGATTTCCAATCAACTTTCAGCAGCCAATCAACTTCACCTGTTGCTTGTGCAGGAATTTCTACAGAAAACTCGCAAAAAAGATGATGTTAGTACGAACATGCAACAACTTACTTGGTTTGTCATTTGCCAAACGCAATCGATGAATTGAAGAAAAACAGGCGACCGTTCCGAATCCGAGTGATTCTTGTCGCCATGACCGACGCGCTGAGCAAACTTGTGGCCAAAACTTATCCACTCCTTTTCTACCAGTACCTGGACAGCCGCAGATGAAATAAAAAGCTGGCGAATGGCAACAATAATCACCTTATAATTATTGTAAGTAGAGCGTGTATAGTGTTGCGCGCTCTGTTGGGTTGACCGCATCGTGGACTACCCGCATCAGGAACTTCGCCATGCTGGTGGAAAAACAAGAGCTTTTTTAATTGGAAACACGAAGCCCCTGTTTTCACATGAACAAAAAAGTTCCTTTGGTGGCCGTCCATTTGAAAATGGCTGCTGGTTTGGCCACGCGGCCTTGCCTCATACAAAAGCACGGCAAGTGGATGAGACAGAGAATCAAACACACGAATTTATAATCAAGAAGCTGACAATGCGCCACGTTGCAGGTCGTAAAAGTAGGAATGGAACAGTGTTCAAACCTTTGGTACAGAATCGTAGCAGTGGTGTAACCAGCTCAAAATTTTTCACTTTAGGCGAGAAACAGTATTTTGTTTGGGACGTCGCTTCTCAAAGCACAAAATGACTAGATACGCTAAAATTTGGGCGGCATGGCCCCTTTGGCCTCTTCCCTGGCTGCGCCTGTGAATCGCAGCAGGCCAACCATAAAACAATAGGAAAAGTTGATTCCACTCTTATTGTTTGAACCAAAAGAGTGCAAAAAAGCGGTAATGGATACGAAATCAATGATCATGCATGACAATGGCACATGCCTGAATTTGGTAGGGAGAAAAACACAGTCATAGCTTGCAAGCTACGCATGCCAAGTCATGCTTTCGAACTTCCCGCACGCGGGATCCTGAGTCACTAATTCCTTCAAGGGACAAACTATTAAACCGACAAGCCAGACGATGTCATTCATGAAAAAAATCCCCCCAAGTTGCACGCAAACCAACCTGAAAACCTTCCAGTGTTCGGTAGTAGGAGTCCAGCATGAGCATGGAAAGAGACGTCAGCTGGGCGGTCCGGTCCCATCCGTCGCTGCAGTGCACAAGAACGGATGCTTTGCCGCTCTCGACCCTGTCCGCTATGCGAGTGGCAGCGGCCAGAATGATCTGCAAGGAATGGAAGGTTAGTTGTCGCTTGCATCTCCGGTTGTTGTCAGCGATCAGCTAACTTGGCTTGTTTTGTTTACAAAGCGGAGGCTTGCTTCAACGCAGCTAGGGCAAAGGGGCACTGGTGAACAACGTGGCGGCCAGACCTCGACATTGTAAGTTTTTTCTAAAACTGCGAAAAAAGTCAGAGAATTTCGCAGGTGAATGACACACAGTTGTGAAACAACTTTCTTGAAAATGCCAGTTACAAATAAATTCACAGCTAATGCATCGCAACTCACTGTGAAACAAAGCAGAACAAAGCAATGACAAGCAAAAAAGTCGGTTCCACGATAATTACAGGAAATAACGTTGATTTCTTCAACTGCAGAACGCAACCGACCCTGGGCTGATTGTTCGAATAACTTTTAAGCACTAATACAATCACAGACGAAACATAGGGCAACTGTACTTTGGCATGTTGAAGCCACTGCGTCTGTTCGAGATTGGACAGCCAGTGCTTGTTGTCGCTCGGGCTCGCCAGCAGGCATGCGTCTTGCAGCTTCCTTAGCGATTCCCTCATCACGTGAATGTTGTGAATGTCGCAAAAGATCAGCTCGGAGCTTGTGTAGACGTCCGACTTTTCGTAGCCGCCTCCGCGCGCCTGTACGGGAAACCAACGGCAAAAGCGTTTGCAGTGTAACCAGCAAGCAGCTTATTTGGACGTACGCGCAAAGCGCATTTCGACCTGACTGCCTTTGAATGGCATTTGCTGCCACCGAGAAGTTGCAAATGCGTCACAACGCGCTGCAAAGACATGGCTGATCTTATGCTGTTACGCCACGCTCTACGGCGACTTTTCTTTGGCGATTACACATATCAGATCTACCGCTAATTCACTTGCTCGGCTACATACATCGCATAAAAAGACCGCAATTTGCGTCCTTGGGTTGATTCACATGAAGGATTCTGCGAAAGTGCCAGTCGCTGTGGTCCATAAGGTATATTTCGCCACTCAGCTTTTATATTTGTCATTTGAACGGCCAACACGCCCACAGGTGCGGACAAAAAAAGAATCCCAATATTTAATAGACTCAATCAGTTAGTGAACTCCTTACCGAAAATAAGGTTAAAAACTTGAAAAAGCACGCAGTCGCAGACACAGATGAGCTACAGACAACTAGTATCGGTCAATAGTACTCGTTGGGGTTGGAGACGGAAATTTTACGACAGTTATTTTTCAACCTTTTTGCTGCAGCGGAACCTTCCGCAAATTTGTGCGTTGCTCACTGAACCCCATGCAATGATCCAAGTGCCTGTATTGCTACAACCGCATAGAACTGTGGTTGCGAATTTCGTCCCAAGCAATTTCGGTCTGTTTCGGCAGAACCCCGGTTGAAAAGCACTGTTCTAAGACATTGACTGACGAAACTCATATTTTCGCATCAGTTTTCGTTTAAATAGGATTCGGTAAACTATTTACGCTGCATTTTGATACAACATTTTATCAAATTTAGTTCATGCACAGCTATTGAACAACGCTACTCACGCACTTGACGTAACAGGGTAGTATTTAAATAGCCTCATTAGAAAACACTTAACATTTGAAGTAAATATTACTGTTTTGCGTCAAAATGGTTGTACGGCATAAAAACAGCACTGATTTGTGTAAAGCCACATAAAAATTGATTTGAAAAACTATGTGATGTGCAACGAGTATATTCAGTATAAACTTCCAATTACCTCGATTGTCTTACTAGAACGAGCTGCTTACCACATTTGCAACAGCATTAGCCTGGGGTCGTGCGTCGAAGACTAGGAGTTTGTGCGCGTGAGGATTAGCGTCCAGTATCAACTGAATATAGCGCTCGTCGTCGCGACTCTTTTTCCCGCCGATCCCGACAAGCGGCTGAGCGCATCTCGTAATCGTGGCCTGTAACGTGCCAAGGATGGAAAAGCTGAATAGGTTCGCAAAGTAACTACTCTCCATGTGTGAGATAAGCAGGGAATCTACCAGCAAGTTTTTAATAGGAAATCGATTTCACGTAACACTACGCATCACCAGTCCTTAAATCTGCAAGCAATGCTAACAGGTGAAACGCTGGAAGGCTAAAAGCAAGAGAAGGGAAAGTGAACAAACCCAAGACTAAAGTGTATACGGTAAACCACAACACAAGCTGCGACAACTGGTGCGCAAAAGCAGATTAGTGCCAGAGTAAATGCACGAACAAAGCCTCCCACGCGCTGGGCAGCTGACCGCGCGTGACTCACTAAGAGCGTTGTCACAGGCGCCGGATCGCAGAAACAGTTCCTGCTTGCAGCAGCGATTGAGAGGCGCTTCACAAACCGTGAGCAAAATTAAATCCTGTCGTAAGCTCACTAAAGTGAAACTGATGTTGATGTTTCAAGGCATATCGAGTTAGGTTTGAAAGTCAAAAGGACCTGGCTTTCAGGGTGGATCCACGATAAGACGGGGATTCTTCCCCTGCTCCTGAACAGAGCGACTTGCTTCAGGTCATCGTCGGAGGCCGCGGATGGAACAACCAACTGAAAAATAGCACACCAACTGATTATCGGCTTTCAGTTTCGTGCATATATGTAGGTTTTGGTCTTTCGTTTGTCGAGCAAAAAATAGTAATTTTAGTAATGATTTGTCTTATGCAAAAAATAACACTTTGCCAAAAAACTTATTTTGATGTAAGAGCCAAGAACTAAATAAATCCTAAGAATGAAACAATATTGGATTTGATTCAACACATAGTTATACTAGAATTGAAACTTCAAAAGAGTAGCAGAGAAATAACGCTTGTTTTGCCATGTCAATGTTGGCGAGCTTACCAACTGGGGGTATGTGTCACACAGCTCGTATTTGCTGTTGGCTTTAGTGTACCTCCACCCTTCAACTGGCACGCCTAATCTTTCATATTCCCTCTTTGCACTATAGACTGACCATCCGTTGTCTTGAGGATAATCTTCTTTGAACAATGATGCAAAAAACGGCTGCAAGCAACACAATGCGCTAAAAACGTTTTGTCACATAAGCGTGACTGTTCTCAGCAAATGACACAGCAACTACCAGTATGACCAAAAATGCACTTGGTACTATGCCAAATATGAACCAGAAAAGGAGTTATGGTTCAGTAAGAGCTGAAAAAGTGAAATGAAATAGTGAAGCTTTCCCATCTTCAAAAAGCTTGGCTGTTACGCTGCTGTGTGGATATTTCATAATCGAAAAAAATGCTTGGTAAACAGGCGACTTGAAAACTAGTGGACTATTTATAAATTGAAAGCCAAGGAAAAGACCACTGTAAACAATTACGGACGGCGACAGGATTTTTCCACGGTGGGAGAAAAACAATTATGAATTTTGTTGTTGAGAGCCATTTCCACAAGGAATGACAACGCAATTAATCTTATAGTTGTGTCAGGAAATCTTGGAGAAAATATAAATGCATATATCCATGAAATGCATAGGCATACAAAACAACAACAATACACAAACAAAACAATACGTAGGAAAAAATGATCAAGTTTGTTGTCTAAGAGCACTGTGCCCACTTTTGGGTCAGCCTAAAAAAGCAAACTTATGACAACGCATCAGCAGAAATGCGTCTGGAAATTTCAGACACAGTCTTTTTCAAAATTGTTCTCAAATTTTAAGAAACAAGAATGCCTGTGCCAGCCACTATAGTCGTAGGTAAACCTATGAGCGACCATAACTTCTGAATGGAATGAACTAGAAAGTCACCGAACGTATCATTGGATCTGTAAGACATGCTTGCACATTTTGAGATGGGTCGCGATGTCATTTCCGCGAAAAAAAATGTTTTCTCAAAAATTTCAAATGTAAAGGTATGTTTTTGTCATTCTCAGTCGATTCCTTGCTGTGTCGTGGATCCAGGGATGTTTTCACTGGCTTTTTAGCCCGATCCGTTCAGTAGTTGTGGCTGATCAAAGGTTTACTAGCCACTGTGGTGGCCAGCGTGGGCGTCAAAGGGTTTTAATATCACTACATAACCGAATTTTTATCTTAACAAACTGTATTGCTATTGAAAAATGCAAATTGAACAAAATTTCAGATCAGCCTGCGATGACAATTCAGTGGTAGAACTAACTCACTAAACTTTTTTAACTGCATTACTGCACTTGGCAAATAGAGATTTAAGTGAAAGATTTGCAGAATTAGGCAGTTTGACATTGCAGATACACCTTTTTCTAAATCAATATCAAATAGGGAAGGTTCATATCAACCTCAAACTGTCCCAAACATGACAATATAATTATTATTTTAACCTTCATTTTCCCCATGTCCAACTTAAGTTAGGATATGATTTTAAAAAAATTGAGGTATCCCTACTCATGACCAGGGCTGTGGAATCGGAAGTCCCGTCATCCGACTCCGACTCCTGGCAATTTCGATTATCCGACTCCGACCTTCAGCTGTATTAGTTACTTAAAGTGATAATTCTTTTCAAATGAACTCATAAACCCTACTTGCACTTTCCAGGAATACGGAAACTTGTTTTAAATCGACGTAAATGCACGTTCATCTCTCACTTTTGCAAAATACGATCAAACAGAAGTTAGTCATTTAATTTTACAGAAAAAAGTATTCATCTAAAAAAGACACAATTAAAATTATTAGAGAAGGCTCATAAATAAGCGATTTTAAAGCAGATACCTTGCAAACGATATCAGTAAACAAGTAAAATTGAAAATTGTATGCATTCTACCGGTGAGCATGTGCACATATTGCGCAACACGGTTGATAAACTCGCTTGGGCATACTCTCTCAAATGACTTCAATGAAACAACTTTTTACGGTCGAACGCTGTCGAGCTTCAGCTCTGTTGAACGTACATGTATCGCTATATTTTTCCTTAGATGGCCAAATGAACATGTTACAAGTAAGCTCTTATACAGATCAAAATCCACGAACTACCAACCAAGAAAGTAAAACAAATTAGTTTAAGTTTTAGCTTAACCGCTTGGGAGTATTCACTTTTCTCTTCGTTATCTAAACATTTCATACTACCCTGCTTTCACTTAGGTATAACAAACTTGCAAGGTTTGAGAATTAGTCAACATGGATTTTTTAACGCAAAAATGTTGCGACAGAACTTCCAAGCGAATACGATTGGAATTGCACGACAAAAGAACCAAAATTCATTTGCGCGTTTTGAGGAATATTTGTTTGTTTTAAGAAACTTATTTGTCTGTTTAACGTTTTAAAGAAGTTTGCTACTGTACGTAGAAGAC
>Ga0210059_1002343_pt1 | contig 29603 bp, 9 predicted proteins | sample Ectturendosymbi2_FD_188042 | JGI IMG/M metagenome (GOLD analysis project Ga0210059, IMG submission 188042) | Ecteinascidia turbinata endosymbiont from Florida, USA - Sample 2 (SPAdes) (version 2) | ecosystem: Host-associated > Tunicates > Ascidians > Unclassified | place: Key West, Florida...
CTTTGTTTACACTGATCAGCTATTGTGCCATTGTATTCTCATTTGCTCTAATGTTCGCTAATGGTTGGTTTACTGCATGCGATGGCTTTTATGGTGCTTCTGCTTATTGGCTGAGTCATATGAAACAATAAACCATTACCATTCCAGAATAATTTCAAACGAATGATAAACTGTCGGGTAACTCAGGCTAATATGAATGAGCCTAAGACGAAGAGGATTCACTGGCGTTATTATTGTTCTGTGACGTGCGTTACATAACAATGGACGAGTTCCCATGAGAACTTTTTATTCACTGTTGCGTAACCAACGTCACAGAGCAACGGTAGTGCCAGCCAGAATGAGCAAATGGAAATTTCAGTGATACAAGCCCCGAACGTACAGAAACACTAGTGCTTTCAGCATACAGAAACACTAGTGCTTTTAAGCCCCGAACGGTTGCATTGAATCAGTGTAGGTTGCGTGATGAGCCCAAGGGACGCTGCTGATTTGGAATGACCCCTGAGTGTAGGTATGCAAGTTGGTGCGCTGCAGCCTTTCTGAATAGCCACGATCATCTCTTGTTGAAACGTCAAGCTGCTTAAATTGCCAAGTGTGACGCTTACGCACGTTTGTGGCACAAACAGTCACAATTGGTGAGCAAAAGGTCTACCCGGAGTCGGAGTCGTTAAAATTTTCTGCGACTCCGACTCCTCAGGTTGAAAATCCTTCCGACTCCTACTCCACAACCCTGGCATTTACGCAGTGAAATCTCATTCTTGCGCACTTGCAACAATCAAAATTTGATATCGTATGCACATCGCATAGCCCATTCGAAACGTTTCACAGGTCGTGTGTCTACTGTCTACATGGTTGTGAAATTGCATGCACATAAAACAAACATTTGCTGAAATGTAAAATTTTCTTACAGGGAACACTGCTGGTGACTAACTTCACGAACTTGTGTAAACACATTTGATAAATGAAACAAACGTTAAATATGAGGCAACGACTCTCTATCAATTGGAGGTATTGCTATTCATCTAGAAGAGCCACACAAAATACGTCGGCGACGCGCAATTCGCCCCACCGTTGGTTTAAACCTACGTGCCTCACTGCCATCAGCAGTCACTGTCTGGCTGCGTTACCTGCCAAGATGTGTGCGTTCAATAGTTACATGCGGCAAAACGCCTACACCACCGTGACTTGAAGTGCACCTTCGAAAGTTTGTTGCCATGTTATTATTGAAGAGGAACTTTTGCCCGCCTGTTCCAATTCAAGCCGGGAATCGAACTATCGTGATTCCCAGGGAGAGAACTGATTTTTAGCCAAATTGCCAACGCCTTACCGACTGGACTAAAGAATCGCCTTCCTAGTCCGTGCGGATCTAGGCATTATTTCTTCCGACTTTCGCCCTTCGGCTTCTTTCCCTGCTTCTGTCCACCCTTCCGCGTCTTTCCCGCAGTGCCCGCACTGCCACTTTCTATTGTTTCCGCTGTCTGAGTGCTTTCCGCCGGGGAATCACCCTTGGACTCAGTCGATTTTTCTCGCATGTAATGGCCTAGCGCCATTACATTATTACGCAACAAACGCTTCCGAGTTTCGCAACCTGCTTCTGCATGCAAAGAAGCGGATTTAGTGAACTGCAAGCTCATCACTGCATGTTACCTAAACAGTGGACCTAACTCTTGTGCAGTGTGAATGTCATATCGGCAAACAAACTCTCATTGCAAGAATTAACCGAACTAATCAGAATTAAACTGCTGATTTCACGTTTTCTAGAAATTTTTGGTTCTTACTTCCAATTTCCAGGGGGACAATGCCCGTTTTGCCCCCCTGCGGACGCTCATGGTCACGATGGAGGCTGCAAGACAACACTTCTCAGCCAGAGTCAGTTTTAAACCTATTTGACAAATTGTATCTAAATGGGTCGCGCACCTGAACAGAGCCGCGTGCCGGTGCCAACTGAGTTAAGGTTTGAAACCTTATATATATTCCAAGAGAAATAAATCACTACTGAAACGTGAAGTGAACAATGAAACATTTTTTATATTACTGATATTAGATTATTAAATCCTCGTACTGTTATAGATTACTATATCATTATACATACTTTATTTTAGTTTAAGACGGGAATACCACACGAAATATGAACATTCACAAATGTTTACATCTGTAGAGTAGGGACCTCCCATCACTCATCCAACTTGGTTCCGCAGTAACACATTATTTTGTGTTTTGTTTGATCCCCTGGAATGAGTAAACAATTAACGCTAAGTGATGCTGCAGACAGATAACCAATAGGGAAGAAATTTTAACAAAATATGCCGAGTCCATAGATGCAAATGTAAAGAAGGCAGAAAAAATAGGAAAATCAAATTAGGAGAAAGAGGTGAACAAGAAGAAAAAGCAAGACTCATAATCGAAAATCAAAACATGATATTTTTTCATTTTTAATCCTTGTAAGCAAATCTGCGGACCGGAAAGGGCGGCACTTTCGTGGTCGGCCCCGGGCAACACTTAGTCTTGCTACGCCACTGGTTCATTATGAGTTCAACTATAACGTTGGAGCTTTAAAGCTGTTAAAAATAAATAGGGGATCAACACTTCATAAGAGCATCAATGACGTTGTCTTCGTCTACAGTTCTGCACCATCAGGTAGATTTTTTCTGTCACATTTTTTGTTTCATAAATCATGAAGATGCTTTCCCAAGGTCTAGAAAGCATGTTTCAAACGATTGTAGCCTAAATGAAAGGTCCTATGTTAAATCGTAGCAAACTTCAACTTCAATTGCCTATTCGCACTCAAATATCCGGCCTCGGGTAGAGTTGGTTTGCGCTTGTCCACGTTTCTACAGCAACAAGCAAATAGATGACTTTCGGTTTTGTTTCTTCTTTTCTTTGGCGTCGTCAGCTTCCTGTCTATTCATGACTTCGTGAAAAAGACCAGTTTCCATTATTTCGTGTTGCCAAGGAATGGGAATTCTGTAACGACATCAACGAAAAGATCTTGTCATTTTGAGATTCAATTTTAACGCAATATTTAAAAGGCATATTCTGACGTCCATTCAAAATGGCAATTTATTTTCAAATGTGAATCATCTGACGTACTTGCCGCTGGAAAACTTTTTGTGATAATCCTTGTCTTCATCGGTGAGAACCACACCTTTGGCTTCGCTGGCAACCCTGACCACAATGCAAATATATTTTAGGTGATAGCCGGAGGAATACAACCGGAGTATCGCGTAAAATATAGTCATGCACCACAACGATATATGCGTTTAAACCCACTATGCAGGCCATCAGCTGAAATGTAGCTTTTCGCCTTAAGTGTCATTGAGGAAAGTGCATCGTCTTACCTGATGTCGGACACATCCTTGGCATAAACTTCTTTTGGATCAGGAATAAACGGCGCGGGCAATAATCCTGCTTCTAGCCTGTCCCAGTTAAGAGTAGCAAAGTAACGATGCTGTTTAATTGGTCCAGCCGACCTGCAAAAATATTCGCCATATATCGACTAGTTAATAAGAGGTTTCTGTCTTCAAAATAACTTTTTGTAGGAACAACTGAAGGCTAGACACAAAAAAATGTCACTTCCGTTTTGGAAATTATTTTTAATTTAAGTTATAACGGACACTAACATATCGGTCTTTCACGCAACGATTTTCTAAATTGAATTTCAACGACCAACAGATGCACATTGACAACGTTCTTGACAAAAAAATTACTCACGGTTCATCGCCTGCCAGCCTTTTTGTGACATCCTTCAGTAGAAGCTGATCTATAAGGTCGACAAGCTCTTCTGAATGGCTTCTTTTAAAACTGTGTTTTTCATGAATCGTTTTCTCGATTGTTGCGTTTGTACTCATTCGCTTTTTGTTCTAAACAAAAAAATGAAAGAATTAAATGTATTCCACTATCTTCTCAGTTGCATGTGTCTATAATTCGGTTACATTTGACTGATTTTGATTTTTCTAAAGAATTGTCAAGATTTGAAATGTGGTTAGCCTTTACTTTGCCCACTAGCAATCATGGGCCTCGGAAGGATTTTTGCCAGGGAGGGGCCAATAGTGTATTTTCCAGGGGTAGCCAAAAAGATTTCTGCAGGAGAGTGCATAAGTGACATATTTTCGTTTGAAACATTCGAAACTAAGAAAACAACCTTTTTTGCTAAAAATATGACAGGAAAATATCAAATTCCAAATTCCTTGGGGGCCCACCCTTTCCGACGCCCATGCTAGCAATTCTGCCGAATGCATCGAAGTTCAAACACCGTAAATGCACAAGTTACTTTTGCCACTTGACCAAAACTTTCAGGCCAGCGACAGCTCAGTAATACAGTCCAGTGCCTACCTATCAATCAAAAGGTAAGTTCATAGAATCATGGCCACCAACAGGTCGTAACCAGGGCGGCGAAGCCCCCCTAGAAAATTTTTCGCCACCCCTGGAAAAATGTGTTGGACATAATTTAAAAATATTGGACATAGTTCAAAAAATTTGGGCCCCTCTCGGTAAACTCTTCGCCCCTCCTGGTGTCCCAAGCTGGTTACGGGCCTGGGCACCAATTACATGCATAGCGTTCATTAATCTCCGCCAGAGCGTAATCCAATCTCCGGCTTGCCTGACCTCTCAAGAAAAGTACTCCTGGATCGGTTTGACCAGTGGTGTAATTAGAGGTTTGAGCCAGGGGGAAACTCAGCTGATGGGGCCCCACTGGCGCATACTCAGAAAAAAACCTGGGAATTGGTAATAAATCCGAATGGCTATACTTAAACACTAAATCACCGGAAAATACTCCGAAAAAGGCAAAAAACAACGATCTAATGAATACTAAATCCGAAATATAACCTAAATGGAGTTCGTTTTTTTTTCATTTAGCGTGCCAGGGGGGCGGTTCGCACTCCTGCCCCAGTCAATTACGCCACTGGGTTTAGCACTAAATGCTGTCGTCCAAATAATACAAAAGAATGAAAAACACGCGTCTGCTCAGTTGCAGTAAAATGTATTCGCAAATAAACGTCCCAGTCCAGCATCAGCGTGAGTATATCAACGTTTATAAATTGCGTTTATACTTTTTAAATGCATTTAATTTTATTCCGCACCTTTCCTTTCACAACAAATGGCCCTTTTCCTTCCGCCATCTCGTATATAGTGCAGCCGAGAGCGAACCAATCAACGCCATACGCGTATGGCTCATTCTGCAACATTTCGGGCGCCATGAATCCAATTGTGCCTGCGCGTCCTGCAAGCAAAACGAATTCGACTATGGGTTTTGAATTTTGACACTTAAATCGTAGGTAGAGGGGTTATAAAGAGCCGACTGACCCGTAGATTAAAGGCTTTTTAATATGTCTGACAAATAGGTTGAAAAGAAACAGCGAGCATCAACTCTTTCATAGACCTTGAACCTCCCCACATAATTTTTGTATTTGTGGAAGTTTCAGCGTTTTTCCAAAACGCCAATGCGTTTGCTGGTAATATTAATAGCTTATTCATGTATTTTTGTGACTCAAACGAAATAGTACAAATGGAACAACAGGAAAAACAACAGCATCAAAGAGCAGGAATTAATTGCATGTTGATGATAATATAAAAACGTCAAAAACTAAAAAACAGGAGAAAAGCATACCTATGTGCAGGGTGTAAGGTGAGCAACTGCAGAGTAACTATTTAAGGGAAAAGAGGGACACCAAAAACAATATTAGAAAAAAGTGACAAGCATATGAAACAAAAGTCCACACGAACTTTGGGAAGATGGCAGGACGTTTTTGTATTGTTTTTCAAATGAATAAGGCGAGGGAGATTTCAAATTTTAAGGAATATCAGACGACATTTTTGGTCCAAAATACTAAGAAAGTTGACCCAGAGACGTTTTCATCCTTGGTAAATGATATTTTTCAAAGAAGCAAATCTTGTTTGATATCTGTGGATGAACACAATATCAGAAAAATAGTAATCAAGGTGTTTAGGTAGTTCACCATATTATCAAAAGAGTGCATAAATTTGGCAACTGACAATGCAGTAAGTCTGGAATATTTAAAACTCTGTGCTTTGTGTAAAGTATGATTGTTTCGGTTTTGTTATTTTTGAAGGGTTTTTACCGCTTTATTATGTAATCCAATTAGATGGAGTGAAGTAGTTTTATTGGTTTTCACCAATCAAGTATTGAGTAAGTTATAGGATAGAAAAGAGTAAAGTAAACAGATTTGAGCACTAGCTGTATAAGGTTCGTTGCATTTATGTAGGATAAGTTGTAGAACGATCTTTTTGCGTTTGTGTTGCAGAGGAAATATAAATAAAATTTAACATAAATGCCTTGCACTTCACTCGGTGATGTTCCGCTGCGATCATATTTACACAATTGATGTTTATATATTTCTGGTAATATGTTGAATAATGGTGGTTTCAAGTTTCCTAACCTGTTCCAGTTTTATCTTGCGGTTTTGTTCGTTCTGTCTTGGCAGGGCTATGACTTTAACCTTGTAAGGACTGCGAAGCCACTTTTTCAGCTCTGTTTGTCCACTTGACGACCGATAAAGCTAGAGAGCCAATCGAGCTGTCTAGGGAAACAGAAAGCGTCAGTGCTTCGATTAAAGAAAATCCGGAGACTTTCGGGTTTGAACGTTTTTGGTGTGGGTTCGAACCCTAAACGACTGGTTTCATCAAGAGATCCTTGATGACGTCATCAAAGCTTAATAAAAAAGTTCAAGTAGCAATTTACTTGATTTTTCTTTTAAATTAGATTAGGCAACAATTCGCCTCTTTAGAGCTCTTGATTGGCCATCTAGCATTAGTGATTGGCAATAGCCAAAAACCGATAATAATTAATCAGTTAATTAATGTTTTTTTGACCACATCTTGCCAACCACTAACCCTAGATGGCCAATCAAGGGCTCTAACGAGACCGATTTTGCGTATTTATTTTACAGGAAAATACAAGTAATATGCCACTTGACTTTTTTTCTCAGATCACGATGACGTTATGGAGACCACCACGTGACGTCACGCTGTCCCATAAAATGTTCAAACCCAACAGTGCGCGGATTTTGAAATTGAAGCTAGGACTTTCTTTAGAGGGTTCGATTAGCTCTCCAGGTCTGTTGGTCGGTAAGGTATGACTGCAAAAATTCCGAGCCACGAAAGTGGCTTCGCAGTACTTGAAAAGTCTTATCGTTCAGGAACATTCCCATTCCCGGTGAAAAACATTTGAGAGCAGCTCGGTTTGAAAAAGATTACGAAGAAATACCCTATTTTGCACCCTTGCATCCCACTGATGATGCCGTGTTTGAATATTTTACCTGATGTTTTCTTTCCTTCTCCAAGGATGCAAACCAAGCCTAGGTCAGCTATTCGAACGTTTCCGTTGTTGTCCAAAAGCACGTTTTCAGGCTTCATGTCCCTGCCCAATTAAAATAGCAGTTTTATGACTTTATGCTGAACTGAGTTACAGCTTCATTTCAACAATCATCACCTTGAAAACATCCCAATGTTCTTCCTCTTCAAAATAGATTTCATGCACTTGAGAAAAAACCGTTGCCTCTATAACAGGGTCGCAAACACGCGGCCCGGGTGCTGCATGCGGCTCGCGAGGGCCTTTTGTGCGGCCCGCGATGCTTTTTGGGAATTTTAAAATAATTAACATTTACGTTATCAAGTGCCATGAAAAAAGATGCCGTGAAATAATTGAAGTGGGATGATGCCCAGGCCTGTCCCTCTCTCAGAAAACTCTTCGCTCCCCTTGTGTCACAAGCTGGTTACGGACCTGATGGTGCCCGGGCCAAGAAACAAGTTTGGCGCCCCCATTTTCGAACCTAAGGCCTTTCGGGAGTAATTCTACTGTATTGAAGAAAAACTTGTGACATTGTTAGAACTTTTCGGCGCCCCCCAGTGATTCGACGTCCGGGGTATTGTGCCTCCTTTTCCCCCTTCGTTACACCGCTGGTGTGACACTTCGCGCCAAAGTGCGCAGCTGTGAAATTCCCAGAGCCCTGAATGTCGAACCACTTGTCCTAATTGAGAGACCACAGCTACGTTGGTTCGGTCGTGTTCAGAATGCCCCACGAAAGACTGCGGGGGCAAGACCTGCTTGCTAAACCCACGGGAAAGCGGCCCAGAGGTCGCCCAAGACCTAGGTGGAGTGACCACATCTCCGACCTTGCTTGGTTTCGTATTGGTGTGAAGCCAGCAGAACTATCTGAAATTGCTGTTGACCGTGAGGTATTCCAAGTCCTCCTAGGGCTGTTGTCCTCACCATGGGCATCCGCAGAAATTTTTTCAGGGGGGGCAACGTCGAAATTTTGCTTATCCTTTTCAGGTTGCTGACGATGCAATGCAAATCTACTTTCACAAAACGCTTTACCCTTTCTGTATCAGAAAGAAAGTGTCCTATGTTACGGAAACAGTCACAAAAATGCGTTTGTTGGCTGCAGTAGCCAGGAATATTTCGGAAATTTAAGTTAAAACACCACGCAGGCTTTAAAAATTGAGCAGATGAACTATGAAAACACGCCACAGCAAATACACTTTTTCTCTCATTATCCACTCAGAAGTCAGAACTAAACCTTAGAGCAGCGTGGTCCAACTCTTTTTGACCTAAAGGCCGTTTTGCAAAATGCGACAACTTGCGGTTCACTTCCAACAAAATCATGTATGAAACAAGAACTGACAAAAGGAAGACAAGAGTGAGTAATTGATACAGTATTACTACACAATACCAAATAGCAATTTACAGTATTACAAATGTCTATCAGTGAGATGACTGTGGCCGTGGCTTCTCTGACGCTATCGTTCCTATATCAATACCAATGTTAGTAGTAGCAAGACGGTGACCATTGTCCAGTGTTTCGTCTGTCATTCAATTTATGTTTTTAGAGTGGACTTGCTTCGTAGTAGTAAATGTAGTCTACTCTCATACACGCCACACGTATGTGCTTGCAAACTTCCAAACATCGTGTGCAGAAATCTTTCAGTTTGGGAAATGTATTTTTGCTGACTAATTTCTTGAAGCTTTCTACAGTTATTAAAAACTGTTATGCTTGTTCTATTTAAAATTCCCTACTGCAACATACACACAATATTAAATCAATACTGAGAAAGCTCGTGGGCCACATGTGGCTCGCGGGCCTGTAGTTGGACCACGCTGCCTTAGAGATTGAAAGTTTGTCCAATAGGCCTGCACAGACATAATCTAACAAGCCTGTTTAACACTTTGTGAAAAGAAGTCTGCACATGCTTAGTTCGATTAAGCTAGTGGTCAGAACATTATGGGCCTCGACCAATTGTGGGCAATTAAAGCAAATTATTGGGCGGTGGAACAGTTTCCTCTGTGGTTCCCAGGTGCGTAAGAGCTAAAGTCGTGCGATTTTTGCTTGGGCTAAAACATGGCTACTGTAGCAATTATGGAACATTGATCGTCTGACGTTGAGAGCTTTTTTGTCATTCCACACAAGTTTGAAATTAGGCCCTGAACCAGGGACTCCAACACGCGGCCTGCAGGGGCATTTTGTGCGGCCCGCGATGCTTTTCGGGAATTTTCAAACAATTCACCGGTGTTTAAAAGTGTTCGGCCAGCAAGTGAACAAGTTTCTTTTAAACCAAGGTAGAGATGTCTAGGAATGATTTGCCTATACTCATGATACCTTTCGCAGGAAATAAGATGTAAATGCTGTTTCTAGTAAAGTTCAGGTACCGTCATTGTTTCGTCAGCGTGATAATGCGACCCTGGGTAGTCATAATGCGGCCCTCAGGTTATTTATGAGTCCTCACTTGGCCCTCAAAGAAATTTGAGTTTGAGACCCCTGCCATAAACAATAAGTACGAGTTACAACTGAAAAGGTGGTTTGAGTCATCATAAGGAAAGTTTGCCGATCACTGGATTAAGCTATTCACTCAGGCACATTGCTCACACTAACAACGGATTTTTCAAACTCGTGGAAGCAATGCTACAGATCCACTCATGCTTATTTTCACACAGTATAAAACTACGTTCCTTGCCGCTACCAGCAGTCACTGTCTCCCTGCATTACCTTCCAAGATTTCTGCGTTCAACATCATGCGGCAAAAGGCGTACTACCGTAACTTGAAGTGAACCTTTGAAGATTTGTTGCCGTGTTATTGTTACGCTGCAAAGAACGACAGCAGAAAACTCCGCTCACAAGTATCGCAACCTGCCTTTGCAGGCGAAGGAGCAGACATCAGCTCATCACTGTATGACACTAGACCTGACTCTTTTGCAGTGTATCAGCGGTAAATAAACTGTTATTGCAAAAATTAAATCAGATAATCCGAATAAGGCTACTAACTTTACTAGAAATTTTGGTTCTAAGTCCCAATTTCCAGGGCGGGACAAATCCCCATTTTGCCCTTCCCTGCGGACGCACATGCCTACCACCATAATTCCAAGTGCATCTTCGAAAATTTGTTGCCATGTTGTTGTTACGCAACAAAGGCCAATAGCAGAACAATTCGCTCCCGAGTTTCGCAGCCTGCCTCTGCAGGCAAAAAAGCTGATCAAGTGAACTGCAAGCTCATCACCGCATGTTACCAGAACAGTGAACCTGACTCTTGTGCAGTGTGAGTGTCATATCGGCAAACGAATTGTCATTGCAAGAATTAACTCAACTAATCAGAATTAAGCTGCTGATTTTTCGTTTCCTAGAAATTTTTGGTTCTCGGTTCCAATTTCCAGGGGGGCAAGTGCCCATTTTGCCCCCCCTGCGGACGCCCATGGCCCTCACGACTAGAGGAAAAGGCCACAGCCCATTCAACCATCCTTGGGAAGTTCGGGCATGAAAATGAATACCATTTACGTTATTTAGTTTATTCACCGGTGTTTAAAAGTGCCTAGCTAGCGAGTGAACAAGTTCCTTAGACGGCTAGAATAGATTGATACGAACGTAGAGACGGCTAGAAATGATTTGCCCATAAATCATGATACCTTTCGTAGAAATAAGATGTAAAAGCTGTTTCTAGTAAGTTCAGGTACCGCCATTGTTACGTCAGCGTCATAATGCGGCCCGCGGGTTACCTTATAAGTCCTCATGTGGCCCACGGAGGAATTTGAATTTGAGACCCCTGCTCTGTATGAATGAGTTGACTATGTACAAAGTCTACGGTAGAAGTTAACAAAATTGTTGCGAATGATGCACACTACAGGTATACTCATACGCTCCGTAACTGCAATCGCTTGGTCAATGTTTCGGCGTTTCGTTTAATCGTATGATGTCAAACACGACCTGTGGTGAATATCAGTGTTAGATCAATTACATACTTCAGTTTAATTACAAATACTTCTCCAAAATTTTCAATTACATTGGGCTACAGTTACACAAAATCTGTCAATTGCAATTATCATTACACTTAAATGAAAATGTGTAGTTAATTACATGCAGCTCAATTATACATTGTAATTTATCCAAGTCACACACGCAGCACATCCGGGATATTTCACCTCTATCTCGGCAAAATTACAGCAAGTTAGATGGCAGAGGTTTCACTGGTTTTGCTTATGCACTTATTACAGCTCTGTGCAGTCGGAATGGGACTATTTGGCAACGATTGTTTAGCGCTGAACTGTTTTGGACTTGAGCTTATTTGGCGCTTGCTGCTTGCGTTTATCTGCTTGATTCCTCTTGGATAATTATGGTTTGATGATAACTATGTGGGGAGATCAAAGAGACGAGACAATGGACAACGTCCACTAGCTTTTCCAACAGCAAGGTGGAATCAGTGTAGGCGAACAGCAGCCGGTGAGGACAGAACCAACAATCATGCCGAGGCACCACACACAAAAGTACAATATATACCGAACTGGATATTAAGCATCAAGTTCTCGTGAAGTTCACTGATGGCATTAGGAAAATACAGAAAGGGCTTATGCTTAGTATGAGCAGTTGATTGTTGGCAAAGCTCCGAACCCAAAACTCCTTAAAAAGGCTGATGAGCGCATTGTAAACGCCACAAAACATTTTGACTCACGGACACCACTTGACTGTTTACGAGGTGGCGCTTGCAATTATGATATACATTATACATTAACGTTTTATCCATGTTTTTATCCATTTTTATTACACACACTTGCTACTTTCTAAACCTGGCGCCATACGGATGGTGCCAAAACATTTTGACGCCATATAGTCGGAGCAAAACGGCGGCGCCGAAAAGTACCCGACCCTTGTGAAGTTGTTGAAAGAATGTATGTGTAATTGGGTGCAAGTTTTAGCAAATTATAATTCCACAAAAAAACAAAGTCGTAATTACAACAAAAATTATATTAAACTGTGTAATCAACTGCAATCAGCTCAAGCACAAATTATAATTGATCTAACTCTAGTGAATATGTGATAATAAGGATGGAATGTGCAGTTATACAAGGTTAGCAGAATACTAGCGATTAAAACTCCATCCCCTCACCTGTATAGTATTTGACTCGCGTGAAGATGGTCGAGACCAAGAGTTATTTGTGCTGTGTAGAACCACGTTCTTTCGGGCGAAATGCCGCGTTTCTTGTTATTTGCTGAACATAGATGAATTTTGATCACCGAAAATGCGCGAGCATTGTCAGAGTGATGACTGACAGTTAATATTAAAAACCCCTGCACAAATCCTGTAAAGGCTTTCATGAAAGTTCACGGCTGTTACTGTCTAAGGAAAGAAAAGCTTTCTGAGCACAGAATCAGATACTAAGATCTTACAGAGTATATACTTCGCCTACAAAGTAGGCATCATCAGCTCTTATTCAAATAGAATTCACGGCTATTATTTTCATTATTTGAAAATATTGGAAATGACGAATTCATGTAGAGCAGGGGGACCAACCTTTTTGAAAATGAGTTCTTGGGTACCGGTTGATGCGAAGGGTTAACAGTTTCACACACATTCTGAAATAAATTTCCTCAATTTATCTATAATTATGTTATCATTAATAAAATGAATTATATTCATCTATGCGAAAACACTGATCCACCTTAATGCTATTTTCAGAACAGGCCCGTTGGTGACCGACGTGGGCGGTCCGGCCATCTAGTGCAAGCAGGCACCATGCTAGTGACCCGCAAGACGTATACATACAAACACGCTTAGCTTCAACTCTTCTACAAGGTCTGTTCTAACGAGACTTTCCGCGTTCAAATCCTGATATCGTGTGTTGATTTTTTCCGAACTTCCCAAGGATGGTTGAATGGGCTGTGGTCTTACTCCACGGCTTGAAAGTGTGCGCCGATGCTTTAATGCAGGCATTCTTAGAGTGTGCCTCAGTGCCACTTGCGGTATTGATATTATATTTCAGGGGTATTGAGTGATATTTCACATCAGAGTAAGAGATGTATCGTACAATGAAACCTCATTATAACGCGTTCGTCAGGTTTAAAGCACGCCATCGTGAAACAATTTCTGCAATAAACCAGAAATGAGACAAACATGCCGAAAATAAGTCAAACGCTTTTTAACTATTTCTTATATTTTTAAAAGTTTTTGTTCGTCCTGTTAGAGGTAATGAGGCTTGAAAACTTAATGGGCCACTGCCTTTAATGTGTCAATTATTCATACTCACACAAACATCTTGAACCCTAACTTGCAGACAGCTTCAGTTTATTCCATGTCATAACGCACCGTGCGTCGTTGTTTTTAACTAAAAAGTATGCAGGCTACAGCAAGAATCAGCACCTGTGTCATAGATGTGGAACTTGAGGTCTCCAGCTCCCATCAAGGTCATTGCTAGATTAAGATGGTTTTTGTTTTCGTACGCGTAGACCAGACTCACCACGAACGGGCTACAAGCAAAACAGTGTATTAAAACTTTTTAATTCATCTTTTGCTTTCACTGCAGCGGCAGGTCACTTCACACAAAAAATAATTCGACGACCAGAAGTTTTTAATTTTTAATGCACAACAAACAGGAATCTTTATTTGAACTAATATGTGAGTGACAAATATTTTCATGACATCGATTCAGGAACTTAGCTGAGGATTTGGGTGTAAACCCGCCTTGTAACATTTTTCCCTTTATCGCATCTAGCTACAATTGACAATGGTTTTTAGTGCTAAGGTTCGTGCATTTCATCGAACAGGACGTTTTTTGCAGTATTAGACGTACAGGTAAATATTTATGCACGGAATTACATAGTTCCATGCCCCATATGATTAACGATATTATCTTCATGCAGTCATTGCGTGTGAGTAACTTCAAAATCTTCAATTTTGAAAGTTCCTAAACAAGCAACAAGTCCATCAATAAATTCAGAAATCAAATCAGATCAAATGAATTTTTATTGAATTCAATTTGCTACTGTACAGTATGTGGCGCGGGAACTTTGGGCTTGCGAAAATACTCTTGCGTAAGTAGAATGAAAGGAGGTAAAACTTGCAAAATCTGTGAAAATGCTGGCTTGGAAACACTGAGTTATGTAACCGACGCAGATCTTTAGTATGCTCTTCACATATAGTTGTCAAACTTTCCCCCATGCAGTTGTACTTTGAATGCGTTTCTTGGACCGTTATTGGAACAACTATTGTTTCATTCATTTTCATTTTTAGATCTTTTGCCACGGAGATGGCGCATGGCTTGCCAGAACCCTTTGTTGACTTGCCAGTAACTGTAATCCGATTTATCTCTGAAATTCTCGCCAGATTTCATTTTGGACTTTTTTTGCCACAAGGGCTGTGGACTTCTGCGCTGCTGAATACCGAGAATGCAAAAACGTTCGGCTTTGTTCAGAATCCAGGCCTTGTAGGCTAATTTCTTCGCTTGAATAGCATCTTTCATCTCCTGGTTCCATCATCGGGTTACTTTTTAGCAGTATTTGCCACACCGGGTCGCTTCCATCCACATACCCAAACAACGGATGAAGTTACAGCAGCCACTCCACCTCTGCGTCAGTTGTGCATTCCGGGATTTCTCGGAGAAAGGACGATACGCTGTCTGCAAAGGTCTTTGTTATATTTTTATCACCAGCGCCTGCCACTTGATTTGGTAAGGCCTCCTAGTTCTGCACGTTCGTGTAAGCCATAAGCGTAGCTAGAGGGAGCAATGGAACCATGTCCCCCACATTTCTAGCATATCTTGTCGTTTTGTACTTCGAGAGGCGGTGTCTCAAACCAAATACTGTCACTCCCTTTTAAGGGCAAAGTATGTGGTCCCTCCTAAAATTTTGGGCTGGCTGGCCACAGGTGTAGGCCCTGTTGGTTTTCACAGACCCTATCACTGGGGCGATGACCGTTCTGGACTCTGTTTGTCATGAACGTCCAACACTGAGTGGAACAAATGAGCTGAAACTATGCAGAAATCAATGAGTGACCGTTTGACCCAAAGAATTTATGCACCAGGTATACATGTACATATCTGTGTGTTAGAAGAAAGTGCTCATGATGCACAGTGCGTTGTTACACAGCACAGTTGCACAAGGAGCATGGGCGTCGGAAGGACTTTTGCAGGGAGAGAGCAATAGTGGATTTTGCAGGGGGTAACAGTGGCAAAATTTAACTTTATCAACTCGAAACTAAAAGGAAAACATTGTTCTACTAAAATGTTAATGGGAAAATATCAGATTGTGTCAGGTCAATCACACCCTTCCATATCCCAGTGTCGCTCCGAATGCCTACATTGAAGTCTTCCGAAAGTATTGTGGATTCGTTAGCTTTACTCTTTGCAGAACATGTTATTTTCCTCCACGAATTCCGATCACTGTGTACTTGAGTTTACTTTAGACCACTGGTTCCCAAAGGGGGCGCTGGCTCCAAACTGGGCAATTGGGGGGCGCTGACAGTAAATTGAGGTAGTTTTAAGAATAAAATAAAGAGGTTTAAAAAAAGAAACTTTTGTGACTTTCTAGCAGATAGGCCTATCCAGTGGTAATTTTGTAAGCACCACCAGTAAACTACCACCACGCTTATAAAAGTACACCTATTTGTCTTCAGGCATCAAAAGTGTAAAGACAGCTTAAAATTAGACCTGGGCTGTGCTATATTTTTTCGCTTTGGTGTGTTAAACTATATGAGTACACGACCAGATCAGCGACAATTTTCACAGTAATAGTTTTTGTTGCTTACTTGGTAGAGCGTGCTGTTAGCCAGTGACAATGCTTTTGGACAATAAGAGAAACCGTCTTGATATATTAAAGCGGGGAGATTTAAGATGTTTCTCAAAAAAATGAAACCCGATATTGACAAGCTGATAGCAGTACGCCAGCCCCATACGCCACATTAAGAGCTACTGAGTTCGACATTATGTTGTTGTAATAAATGATGAATACCGCATGTGTTTTTATTTTTTGTCGAAGGGGGCATTTGATAGTCATTAAGTTGTTGAGTGGGGCACTATTGAAAAAAGTTTGTGAAACACTGCTTTAGACCATATAGCTGTATCGAATACAGGGAGCGGTCTAACAATTTCACCTCAACATGCACATCCTTTCTCCTGGTGGTATATCTATTTATCAACACAACTTTCCAGTTGAGGGCTGGCAAGTATACCCACCCCAGCCTGGGCAAACATTACTGGTTCAACGCTGGAGTAGATGAGTTTTCCATCGTCCAGCTCTACAGTGTGAGAGCCACGGCGCCAGTGGCGTAGCTAGCCCAAAAATTTTGGGGGGGCCAAAATGTTTGATCTTAGGCGAATAACACTTTTGTTTAGAAAAACGCCTCTCAAAGTACAAAATGAATATATTTTCTAAAAATTTTGGGGGAATGCCCCTTTTGCCCCCCCTGGCTACGCCTATGCACGACGCTTAGTCCAAGAGCTGACCACAGCATCCAGGGAATGTCGTTTGGCTTGCTCGACAAGTTAGTGCTCTTTTCCTGTGAGTGATGTGATATTCCAGTTTCCATTCACCGACTTGTGGCAAGATTGCCGTTTACGCGGATAGTGGATAAGTAATTCGCGATTTCGGATTTATAGTTGCTCTTCTGCTCAAGCTGGTTTGCTTCTCTATACTATTGTTTCGCCGAACAGCGCGCTACCCATACGAGCTAATATTTCAAGCAGTGGCGGATCCAGGGGGGCAGTTTGGGGCAACTGCCCTCCTCCCAAAACCTCTGTGGAATGGCGCTTCTTTGCCATAAATGCGCCCCTTTTTGGTGCCCATGGAAGTAGAAACAGATTTAAAAATACTCTGAAACAAACAATTTTTTCGCTTGGTTGAACGTCAGGGTTCACGTGCCGGACTTTACCCAACCTCATCGAATAGCGTGAACGATGCTATTGTTTCGTAATAGTTCCACTGTTTCGTTATTTCTTTAACGCATGAGAACTGCCCAGCCTTCACAAACGCAATCGCGTTCGCAATTCTCGACTTGCTGCTGTGCTGTATGAAAATGGTCTGATTTTTTACAAGTTTATTCTTTAATGCCTGATGATTGCCCTGAAGGTAAAAGGAAAGGCAGCAGTAAAAATAGGAATGCAATGTGGAAAACTATCTACTGACTCAAGATTTTACAAGCCTCCAAAAAGAAAACAAAAAATCAGTTTCTTAGTGGAAAAAAGATCAGCTTAGTGGTTGTTAGATCTTTCCGCTTGCATCATATAAATTTGAGCAAAAAAGCAATCTTCTGGTGAAATCTTTAACATTTTTACTGGTGACCGTGGTTTTAAATTGGTGATAGACTGATTCCCCCCTGTGTTTTCTGGCCTGGCTGGATAGAAGCAGATCCATCGCCAGATCAACAGCATTGGGGGTGGCTTTGAGTTTGTTCGGGGACTTCGTAATAGTATACAATGAATTGAAAAAAGACTTCTTGGGGAGACTAGATCGTGACTTTGGAGGTATTGATTGTGAATTTGGGGGGCTCAGCCCGCTTGCTTCCACTTCTGTTGAAAAGTGTCACAACTTTTTTAATAACCTGGTCTAGTGGGATTAATGTTTTTTTCTTCACATCAGCAATCCAGTGTCGAAAAATGTGAAACGGTATTTAAAGACTTGATTGAAAATCTATCTTTATAAGTGTCGTTAAATGTATCTTAGGGCGCCCAGTGTAAATCTACCATGCGATTATAAGATCGTTTTTTACGATAGTCAACAAAGCTACCTGAAAAGGGAGTAGTGTCCTGGCAAATGCCTTTCATTCACGTGTTGTTTTTTAATTGTCGCTTCAGCAATAAATAAGTCTGTCATATACATGTAAATGCACAAGCTTGGCTTGGAAACATGATCGTCAATTAGCTTTTCATTTGAATCCTATCGTGGGACATGAATTGTCACTTCCAAGTCTAAGAAGAACCGTTCCGTTTCTAACCAGGTCGGGAGTGCGTTTCAGACACTGTTCTTCACTTATTTCTCTAGGGATAGCCAATACAGCGGCAAACGCTTGCTCGCAGCATGCTTTTGTACCTTATAAATACATTTTGTAGATATACAAGATCTGTGTAGCTTGTGAAAAACGAGGCCCACTCTTTGGGACCCGTTTCAAACATTTGCTGAATTAATACTATAAAGCGCTTTCAAACTGTGGTTATTCCCTAAGAAATAACATAATTCGACCAACAAAAATAGCCACTTTTTGACCTACAAAAGATACCCTCTTTTGTGTGACACACAACGATTGTCGCAGACAACCTTTGGTAGCAAGTGAAGACATTTTTGGCGGCTCCAATTTGACTGCCCTCCCAAACTCCTGGTCTGGGTCCGCCACTGATTTCAAGTCTCTCAGAGGAGCACCACTCTCCGCTGTCCCCATTTTCCTCTCTAGGTGCCTAGCGATCTCAATGTGAGGCCTCTACTTGTTGGTAGCTCATGGGGGAGACTGTCGCTAATTTTTCAAACAGGTTCCTATGCCTAAAGCCCGAACGCTGGTCTGAGGCAGAGAGACGTATTCGAAAAAATGGTTTCATACTTTTGGTTGGAACAGTCATCAGCATTGCAAGCCATGTGTGGACGAGACATTTGGATGTGGGTCTCTCACGAATTCAGGATTGCGTGAGGTCGACTGGCGCTCATTGAGATTAGTTGCCTACTGGCAGCGCATTCACCAAGCTCCCAAGAACAATGGTTATATCCATCCATCCATACTAAATACTTGTTTGCAAAGTTGTAGCAACACTGAGAAATCGTTAGAGAATCGATCTTCATTGGTACAACCGTGGCTTCTCTGAAAAACGTCAAAGACGCACAACCACAAAATCAATCTCTTTTAAAACGCATGCGCACGATGCTGCGGAATTGGAAAGAGCGTGTCCACCCTTTTGATCGCCGAGACGCGGTATACTGCGTTACCGTGTGGGACTGTAAACAGAAGCACTTTGGCGAAACGGAAAGGTCCTTACGCAAACGCAAAAAGGGACACACCAGTAATATCAAACATTGTCATCCTGACAAACGTGCGCTTGCAAAACACCCATTCACTGCGTGGCCCCCAGCTCTTCAATCCTGACTGCAAGTGTTCCTATCATGGGCGTCGGACGGATTTTTCCAGGGAGGAGCCACAAGTGCATTTTGTACAAAAAGATTTTAGGGACTGCCAAAACTGGGTAAATTTCGTTTTTCCTACTAGAAACTAAGAAAGCAACCGTTTTTTGCTGAAATTTTCAAAATCCAGAGAGGGGGCCAAGGCCACCCTGCCAACCCATTCCAACGCCCATGGTTCCTATACCACCTTCACGTTTTCTATGCTCAGTAACACCGCAGTTTATTTTTTCCAACCAAGTGTGTGTTGTACTTCAATCTTTGCCCACTGGCCTTTCAATTCACAGTCATTTCTTGTACCTGTTAACCATTTCAAGAGTAATCTTTTCCGACATTACGACTTCCTGTGCATTTTTCTGTTTCATTTTCTTTTTGTCAATCTTCTTGCAGGCATAGAACTTGCCTGTGCACTTAACCTGCAACAATTCAAAGGTTTTGAAACGTACAATTGTTTTTTCCTATTTAAAGTCACAAAAAATTGCCTTTGCACAAGAATGTAGGCTGTCAGTGTTGATCAATATATTTCCTGAGTTGCTACCTGATAAGCGAAAACCTCTCCAAATCCACCCCGGCCAAGCAAACGAAAAGGAATAAAATCCTCATCGGAGACTTGTTCCTTTTCTTTTGTTTTCCACCGAAGAAAGTTGTGAAACTCTTCGCTTTTTTTGTAAGTGGGATAAACTTCCTCTGCGAGGTACGGATACATTTGCTGCTTGCAGCGTTCGAAGAGCAGCTTCATAAAATAAAATCTGAAAGAATATGTTTTAACTGACAATCGTTTAACACTTGACTGACGTTACTCCGCACAGCTAATATTTTACTGTTAGCGAAAAACATCGCTTGGTAATATTCAAACCATTCTTGATAAAATTATACTGTATTATTTAGTCGACGGAACCAAAAGTTTGTTGTGGTATTAGTCTCTGGGGGATACAACTCCAAAGGGTTAAAGAATTTGGAACTACAGAACATCATTTTTCACGGTCATGTTCATGCGAATGACATAACTACATACCAAATGCGGTCACGTGCTTGTTTACTTGTTATTCAATACGATTCAAAAATTTTTCGCCAAATTTTTAACTTTTTTGTGGGACATGCGCTGCATTAAATATTTGAGAGCACCCTTTTGAGGGTTATTGTTCCATAGCCAAATTTGTATACGTGGCTAAAAAACACCAGAGTTGTTAAATTTGTGCAATGGAAGTAATACCAATATAATCTCTTTTTCAGACGGTGAACCTATGCTCTACCGTAATATTCAAAGTTGAAGCTGGTACAAGATACATTTCTAAGTAAGAACTGAAACAAATCACTATCACTACGATCGAATTTACTCTTAAAACACATATGCGGTTCGAATGGGAAACAACTCAGCAAGCGAAATTTAAACCCATGAAGTCGTTGTCAGGTACATCTTTCTCGTAGGATTCTTGAGACAGACAAGGTTTGAAATGCTGTGATCAAATTTGATTCTTAATTTTACACAAATACTTTAAATTTGTTTCCTGACAGCTAGCATTTACTTGTTTTTTTCAAATCTGAACGGTGGCAAACGATCATAAAGGTTTTTAAATAGTTGGCAAATCCCAGCTTCCATAATACACTGCTCAGGTCCCCCTTTTCACATTAGGGCAAGCCATTTTTCAACCTACTTTTAGAAATACTTAGAGCTAACGCTTAAAGCTGATTCTTTCAGTAGCTGATTTTTATTCTTTCGAGCAGTCCTGTCGATCTGGATGAGTTTTGTATTTTTCGAGTAAGGGGGTAAATTGCCAATTTAGCTTTTTTGTATACGTGTAACAAAAAATATTTAGCCAATTTGGGCTGACTTACTTGAAGTGTGACAAGAAAAGCTATTGCGTTCAAAATAGAATTTGCACTTGCAGGTGCAACAGTATTGCACAAAATTTCACTTGTTTGTTATCGGAATTGTCATCGTAATTACCGCTTAGCCTACCCATTTTGAGCTTCTGGACGTTTGGTTTCGGTAAACTCAAGAAATACCTTTGAAAATAACACATTTTCATGTCTCAATCTAATTTACCTCTGTTGCATCTAGAACTGCAAGCTTCGAGTAGAATACGGTTTTACTCTTCAATCGACCACCAAGAAGTGCTACTGGTGGAATTTCCGCATTTCGTGCCGTTTTAGTGTTTTTAGTATACGTACATTGTGAAATCTCATCAAGATCGCCAAGGTTCGCAAAGCGAGGAGTAGTAGTTACGAACCACAGTGACGTTTTAAGGCGTGGTTTCTATCTCCAGCAATCAGCGCCCGCATATGTTTTGATTCCCGGCTGCGTAAAAATGCTTTCTGGTAGCCATGGTTGCGAACTTTTCGACTTATTTCTAATTCTATACAGTAGTTGCGTTACTACAATGGGGACGGGAATCCAGCGTTCACAGTGCATGCAGTGTGCTACTGCGTTGCGCATGCTTTTGGAGCAGCGATGAAACTTACAGGATGTTGTTACCAGTGGTGTTGGAGGTTGGGGTGCAGGGGATGCAAGCGCACTTCAAAAGTTTGATTTGTCCGAATTCGGCCAAAATATCAAATTCGGACACATGCTTTTCGACTTTTTTTGACAATATTAAGGAACTTACACGTTGTTTTTAGTACAAAGAAAAGTTTATTATGGCATAGAAAACACAATGAATGTGCAGTGTATTAAATCAACTGTTAATTTTGTTGTTAATGTGTTAACTGATTGTATCGAGCAGTTTTAAATCCACGCCTTTTGACTACCGAGCGACACCGGCCTGTGGTTTCATGATATCCTGCAATCTGTAAACGCATTTAAACTGAAAGAAAACAAACAATCTAAGGTTGTTAACCGGAGAAGCAGAAATGTTGGATTTATGAGCGAAAGAAACAGAAAATACGGAAAATGTGATTTTCTATGAACAAAGTATAAACTAGTTTCTTGCTTACACCAAAGTAATCTCAATATACGAGTATGTCGTCAGTTTCTGTACTTAATCCACCTTTTCTGTTGACAGTACACGTCCAGAAATAACGAAAAATGCTTTTCCTTTAGAACTGCTTCAAACGCTAACCCTTTTGATCCCAGCAGTACGGCAATAATGAAACGCGCAAGCATATGAGTTTTATTGCTTATGATTTAGACAATATTTTTTCAAGCAGCACTGTTTGGCACTGAATATTAAAGTTTTAGATCTATGAAAAGAAACATAAGTCTCTTACCTTTTTTCAGTCTCACTCAAACTCGTAAGAATGAGGTCGGGTTGGTTGGAACTCACAGCAGAAGCAAGATTCGTTGTACCGCCTTTAAATGTTACAAATTACGGCGTTAATGTACCGTACTGGTAAGCTAAAAATGGTTTGGAGGGATTAATAATTCTGAACGTGTTACATAGGAAGAATATTGATAATGTCGATTGAAGGGCTTCTGCTCAAACAAGATTTGTAGGTGTTGAGTGAAAAAATTTGAGTTTCAATACAAAAGTCAAAAATGGTCAGTTAATAAAATTTTTTGTTTAAATATATTGACAAATAAATTAGTAGATTATGAAGGGAAATGCGTGCTATCTAACAAAAAAGTCAATTTCTCTTTGCCAGCGTGTGCTCCTGTAGATTTGTTTTGTCCCTGTGATTTGCATCAGTCAGATACAGTAAAACACTATGTTTCAGTGATGCTACCAATATTGACATACAAATTATGTGATTGAATTTTGAGCATGCTTTCATGAAGCACTGAAACCAAATAGTCAGGGATCATTGCTTTGGTGGTGGGCAATGCGAATATCACGGGAAGCATTAAACATTTCTAATACAGTTTCACAAAACTTTGCGAATTCAGTTGTTTACTTAAATTACTACTAACTGCAAATCGGTAAAGATACTTGTGTCACAAAATATTGCTACCGATTGAAATCTGAGGTATGATTTTTCCGAATATGCCATCCTTCTGCATTTTTTTCTCTTTTTTAGCATCACTCGCTTCTTGGCCTTGCATCTTTTAAATGCGTACAGTAGGCATCGGCAACTGTTTGCTAAATGTGCGCCGACTTAAAGGTTTCAAATAATTCAGTGTGCCAACAGCACACATATTTTTATACAAGTCAAGGCCAATATACCTCTGTGTGAATCACAACAAAATCGATATGCAAAACATTGAGCTTTTGCGTGCCATTAGAAATTGCTTGGCGTTTCAAATGTGACCCGCGTGCCGCATAGGTTGCCCACCTCTGGCGTATATCGTTACAAACCTGTCTGCTCGTGCATGTACTGCCGCATAAAAACTATTGATTTGCTTTTTTTCCTAACGAGTTTAAAGCACTTTCGCTTCCTTTTTCGCTTTATTACTAACTCATACATGGGCGTCGGAAAGATTTTTCCTATGGAGGCCAATAGTGGATTTTGCGGGAGCAGCAGTGGTGAAATTTCATTTTACCAACTCGAAAAAAAGAGAAACACATTTCTTGTAAAACGTTAACAGCCAAAAGATCAACGTTTGAAATCCAGAGGGCCCTGTGCCCTCCCGCTCTCTTTCCGACATCTATGAACTCTTAAATCTTATTGCCAAAAACTGTCTGCCGTTGTCCTGCAGTTGAGATACTGGTTGCCAAAAATAAAAGTTTTCTGTGGTTGTTTCTCGATCTTCTTCAGTAAAATAATGCTTTTCATGACGAGTTGCACCTTTGCTACCTCTTCACAAGGATTTTGACCATGCACATTTCATGGACCTCTGGCGCCCTGTTTTGGAATAAAAGACAAAAAACTTCGAACTTCAAGGCTTTAAAGTAAAAAGGGTTGCTAGGAGCAGTGGTGGACTTAAGATTGGGGGGTCGAGGCAAGGTTGAAAGGGGAACCTATGATGACGTTACCATACTCAGTCAACCGTGATAAGACCTATTGATCAAGCCTAGAAAGGGAATATGCAGGCCACCCAAGGATACGTTCCTGAGACTACGGCATGACCGACATCACAGAAAATGCAAAAGGGTATTTTTGATGCATCACTTTGAAAACACTGAAAGCTGGGAAGACAAAGCTAGCAACACATAAAAGTTGAGTGATAGCAAGCTGGCATCGCCCCTCACTGCTTTAGTTTTACAGTTGCCATTGGAGACCCCTTTGAAAAAAAGGCACTTACACATTACAGTTGTTGTTTAGGGCCCCTTTGAAAGCGGAGTACTTACGCATTGCAGTTGCTATTGGCAGCTTCTTTCAGAGCAGAGTACTTACGCATTACTGCTGCTGTTGACGGCCCTTTTGAAAGCAGAGTACTTACACCTTACTGCTGCTGTTGGGGCCCCTTCGAAAGTAGGGTACTTACGCATTACAGTGGCTGTTGCGTACCCTTTGAAAGCAGAGTACTTACACATTGCAGTTGCTCTTGGGACCCCTTCGAAAGCAGAGTAGACTACTTGCACATCACAGTTGCTGTTGGGACCCCTTTGAAAGCAGAGTACTTACTTAGGATCTGCTTCGGAGTATGTTCTACGAGTGGATAATAGGTTTTTCACCAAAAACGAGAAAAACTTACACGCGAAACACCTCGAGGGGGATCCTAAAAAAGGGGGCCCGAGGCAAGTGCCTCGCTCGCCTCCCCTTAAACACACCACTAGCTAGGAGAACTTCTGTTCTTGATTTAAAAGCTTATTTAGAGCTTTTTCAAGATTTCTTGTTTCGATCACTACAACGAAGCCGCACCGAAATAGTTTAATTTTTCGACGAGAATATGTTCCTCAATGTAAAGCATCAGAGAATACGACAAAAACCATTATTTAAAAGTAAAAACCTTCTGCGCGTCTTCAAACAACTTTTTATCAGCCAGCTTGCTTCAAAATGTTTCCTACTTTTGTTTTTTGCATTAAGCTTGTCCCGGATTTTTTCGTAGTCCGGTGTTGACTTTGACGTGACCACCTCAACGCAAGTCGACCTTGTTTCTTCCGAAATGCCGGCAACGCTGCAAGATGCATCTGGCGAGAGATAGTTCGTAACAATGGAAAGAGCTGCTTTCATTCTTTCGTCTCCTTCAGCCACCTTTAAAATAATCTGCAGCTTTTTTACCTCTGCGCACAACGCCGCTCCAACATGACGCAACCCCCTCCAAAAGTCAGGACAAGGGCCTCGTTTTGGGTGTTATAGGCATATGTTTCTATACTGTAATGTGGGGCTCGCACAACGTAAAATGCTGGTTTGTTTAGAGCTGTTGTAAACCCACAATGAATGGATTAAAGCTATTTAGAGTTAGATACTCACCTACAATATATTCATTTTAACTGTAGGACGTAAAATGTTTATTCAGATTTGGCATGACGACCGCACTGAGGTAGGCATGCAAATCGAGCACTTTTTTATGAAAAGCATTCAGTATTTGTCCACTTGTCTACAGAACGTGGCTGAACATTTGTCGTACTTTTATGCTAAGGTTTAAACATTCCACAACAATGTTCATGGTGCACGATGACCAACACACTGAAGACTTTTAAGGTTCTGCTTGTTTGATAAATCCTTTGATGGATTGGTTACTCAAGCGTCGAATCTTGCATCTATATTAATGTTAATAAGCAAAGCAAACTTAGTTCCACACGCGAATCAAAAACATTTTTCTCACCATCGGCGTAGCTAGGGAGGGGCCATGCGCCCCCAAATTTTTAGAACATACAGTCATTTTGTTATTTGAGATGCATTTTTCCAAACAAAATAGTGTTATTCGCCTAAAATCAAATATTTTGCCCCCCCGAAATTTTTGGGCTGGTTACGCCACTGTTTCTCACTGATACGACGTGCAACCTGTTCCTTTCATCATTTTAATCGTTCTGTTGCAGTCAGCCCCGTATTGAACGCAACTTCGGTCTGAGCAGTAGCCTACGCGCGAACTTATTTGGTAGATGCGCACTTAGCAATTGGATAATCACTTAAGGAATTTGTATGCATGTGCCGTGCGTGCTTGCATATGTGAATAAACGCATGAGTGTAGTGTATGCATTAGAGCCCTGCGCGGGTCGGGTAATGTGTCAGTGGTTGTGTCGTGAATAGCAGAAGAGCAAATTTAGAGTTCGTGAGTGAACGACATGCTCTTTTATAACAGTGTTCTGAGAAAGAATCACTGAAGCTTGACTAGGTTTCACATTTTTTTCTTTACAGTGTTTTTTAAGACCTTTTGGTGGCTTGAAATAAAACACTGAATTAATTACCACAAGCATAGCTGTACGGGAGTGCATATTCTTGGGGAGGCAAAAAATGTTTGCCCAAATTTGATCTTGTATTTCCCAAGTAACATATAAAGAGCAAGTCTTTAATGTTAAGACTAAAACGTACCATTGCAAACAAATCAAGGTATCTGCATGCCTCAATTACCAATTACCGGGGTTCAAAGCCGTACGCCCTCAACTAGCAATCAATATTCTGCCTAGCCACATGTGAACGATGGTAATACTCATTGTGTTGAAAAATGTTAGCTAATTACAATAAAATCGCCCAAAAAATTGCTGTTCATGCCACCACGTGTGGAGAGTGTTCAGCAGTTTCATTTTCAGGTTTTTATATAAGCCTACGTTCTAAACCTGTTCTTCCAACACGATCATCCTAATAACTGAGATCTGCTCTTTTCGAGCACAGATGTGTGCAGCTGTGTTGGCCACAATGGCATTTAATCTGGACAAGGAGTAAAATATCAGGTTGCGATCTAAAATATTACATTGCTGCAAATAGGTCAAGTCTCAAGCAAGGAGAGTGAAAGGAGGCAATTTAATACATAGTATATAGCTTAGCCTTGCACATTAGGCAATCGTCACTGCAGTGTGTTGAAATTAAAACACTACAACTTACTTAAACGTTTACAGTAGGGGTCACCAACGTGGTGCCCGTGGGGGAGCCAGGTCGCCCGTGGGTATAGGCGTAGCCAGGAGGGGCATTCTCCTCAAATTATAGCATTTTTTGTCATTTTGTCCTTTGAGAGGTGTTGTCCCAAACAAAACACCGCAGCTCGGTGAAAGTCAAAATATTTGGTCCTCCCAAAAATTTCCGGCTGGCTATGCTATCGCCCGCGGGCCTGTTCTAAAAATAACATTGGCGTGAACAGTGTCTTAACATTGCGGAATTGCCGTACATTTTAGTAGTTTTGAACTGCTCTGTCTTAGCGTTGAGTGCTGTGTTTTGCTCCGGTCTCCTAATTTGCAGAGCTGATGATTTATGTTCATCAAGTGACACATTGTACAACAACGAGTAAGAAGAGTGCGTGTAAAATCATGGGCGTCCGAAGGTGGGGCAGGGAAGGCCAAGGCCCCCCTGGATTTTGAAATTTGACATTTTTTAGCAAAAAAAGGTTGTTTTCTTAGTTTCGTGTAGATAAAATGAAATGTTGCCACTTTTCCCAATAACTTTTTGGCTCCTCCATGGAAAAAATTCTTTCGATGCCCAGGTGTAGAATAATACACATGCTGTGTCAACAAACTTCGCCAAAACGTTGGTTTGCAAACATGAACATGGCGTCATACTGTGGTGTCACAAACAGCGTATATCCAGTAACAATCACTGCCATACGCCACTGCTCAATACTAGAATTTCGCAGGGGGCATGCAATCAAGCGTCGCTCCGGGCACCACCAAACCTCTGCACGCCACTGTCCCTGAATGTGAAATATGAGGAATGTATCGTTGCCTTTCTGTTGATTGTTTGTTCTGATGAAATGTCAGCCACATGTCTTCACGTCGAATTTACATGTATTGCAAGGGATGCAAATATGATGCAGTTACTGATCAGCACGACCAGTAGTCAATAGCGAGGAAGAAAAAATACGCATGTTTATTTAAAATTTTCTCTTCGACGAAAAAAACATGTTCAGCCTTGACATGCCTGCTGCGAAACTTTAAATGTACCTGCCTCGAAACCGTGAATGGCCTGCATCAAAGCGTTGACATTCTTGACTTTCTGGTTGGCTTTCTGACAATATTGGTTGAATAATTCCTTGCCAATACATTGTTTTTCGCAGTAAAGTGAAAATTCGAATAGCATTCGCAAAGCTTGATCTCTTTCTACTCTCTCAGGAATTTGACTGTGCAATTCCACTTCCAGTTTCTTTACGATATCATCTGTGCTTGTCAAAACTGTGAATAAAAACAAGTACGTTTTATAGAAGTCCGAAACTGACTTGCATCCCTTTTAGCCAAATAGATATTGCTGCTCTGTAATGAGAAACATTGGTTGAAGTTGCATAAAAGTACACATTTTGAACTTGTTGATCTGCTAAAAGAATAGCTATTGTCTATTCGAAATCGACAGGTTTTGTTGCAATCTAAGTTAAGAGTAATGGAAGGTCTAATCGCGCAGCGACAATGGTAGGTTATCTGTCACAGGCAATTGTGAAGAATGTTGAATAACCGCACAAAAACAGCACGTCAGTAGGAAAAAAGTGAATTCGGGGGAGACTTCTGTAGTTTACAGACAACCTTCAGAAAAATAAAAATTTGTTAACATTTCGTTTTCTGCAAAATATATTTTTTTGCTAATTCTTTATGAATCTTATTGCTTTGTTTGCCGAACCTAATAGTCGTACCTTTGCTGTTTGTTAACCAGTGGTGTTGTGCCGTAGAGTGGGACAACGCTTTGTCAAAATGAATACGTGATTATGACGTATGTGAATATCAGCTAGGTAAATTTATGTACAGAATAACCTAAATGGTTTTCCAGTTTAAATCTACTTTCGCTTACATATTACTCGTAGAATATTTATCCTGCTAGAACAGCTAATAACAATAATCAAGTTCATCCAAAATATCTCCAACACAAACGACTTTACAATACACGGGGCCTAGACTTTGCAACAGTACTCACAAACTTTGGAGCATACAATTGGGATAGACTTAACAATTTCATCAACACTAAAAAAGCCTTCAAAAAACTATACATTTTTATTTTGAGACGTTTCGGATTATTCTTAATCCATCTTCAGTCAAAAAATAAAGCAACACTTGGCAATGCTAGCAATTCAAAACCAAAAGACTCTGTGACGCAAGAAATAACAGTGTGAGGCAAAAGACGTCAAAAGCAAAACCAAGACCGCCAACCCTGTTAAATTCGCTAACAGTGAAAGCAGGACCAACAGGTATGTAGAAGGTGCTAAAACAAAACCAGCATAAGATCGTAATTTACGTAAATAAGCCAAGACCAGCAGCAAAAGACTATTTACAGAGCACTGCAAACGAAGGATGCAAAAATTTTGTTTAACATTTTCAAGTTCGCAATCAGCACGATATGTCT
>Ga0210059_1002345_pt1 | contig 29599 bp, 21 predicted proteins | sample Ectturendosymbi2_FD_188042 | JGI IMG/M metagenome (GOLD analysis project Ga0210059, IMG submission 188042) | Ecteinascidia turbinata endosymbiont from Florida, USA - Sample 2 (SPAdes) (version 2) | ecosystem: Host-associated > Tunicates > Ascidians > Unclassified | place: Key West, Florida...
ACCCCCAAGCAAAAAAAGTTTTTTTGAGTGCAGACTAAAGACTTGCCGGGTCTGTAGAGCATACCAGACTGGAGAAATACTTGCGCAAAGCAACGTGCGTTTAGGCATTTTTTTCCCGAAAATCCCTGAAAGCAGCCGGACGCCAAAGAGTTAAATGACATAAAAATTTTTTTGAGTTTAGCTGTGTTTTGGTTACTATTCGGGACTTCGAAGGGTCCGAACAGGTTTCTAGCGCTCCTAGTTCCAAGATTAGGGCCAAAAATCCTTAAATTTTTTTTGGGTAATCCCCCAAAAGTATTGAGAAAAGCCCCTTACCAATTACCTATTTTTTGGCCTAACTTTTGAACCAGAAAAGCTAGAAACTCAATCAAGGGCTCTAAAAACGCGTATTCTGCCCTAGAATAACATATACTGCGAGCCAAAATATTTGCGAGTGGGATCGGATGATGATGTCGTGTAATTATCCAAAAAACATGACCCTGTCATGATCCCATTGGCACAGAAGCTCCCAACCAAATTTAAAATTTTTTTTTATTTATTTTGAACTACACACAGCCACTAATCATTACGGAGTTTGAACAGCTCTCTAGTGCAATCTGCTGCCGAGTTATGGCTGTGTCATTATGAAGCATTCAATGTTTTTTGCAAACTCAGCTGCTTTGTTCAACTTTTTCGTTTTTGATGAAAGGAAGTGAGGTGAATTGTGTCCAGCTGTCTACTGGTTATGAGTACAGCGAAGAATAGCATTTTATTTTCATGAAACTGTGTAAATTTACATGATCATGCCATACATATTTGTAATGGAAAATGACTATAAACATTGTTGATTTAATTGGCAATTGATTTATTGATAGGATGTGTTGCAGTGACTGATATACCTAATATTTTATAAAGGATGCCATTTTTGGACACTGTTGTTTAGAGTATTTCATTTTGTTCCTTGACGTAAAGATTTGGTGAAGTGTGCAAGGTATGCATGAGATCTGAACATTTTAAGTTTCTTTTACTGTGCTTTGAAGCTAACACTGCTCATGTTGCAGGAATGAAAATCAGATTATGCACAAGTGCAAGTTTCTTTCATGGGCATGGGTCAGTGGAGTGTCATATGAAACAAATATACGAGAGGATTATGATAAAACTATTTACTGGGTAACAACAACAATGACTAGTACAGGGTTTGTTAAAAGTTCTTTGTAAAAATAGACTTTGTTATGTCACATTATTTGAGCTTTCGAAGATGCTTATTGTTGTGTTGCATTCCTGAAGATGAAGATGCTGTTGTTTGTGGTAAAGCTTTTTATGGTGAAATCAAGCATGCTTTTATGCTATACTGCTTGGTCTCGCACTATTACACCTTCAATATTTTTTTTATCAAAGGAAAAGTTGATTGGACTACTTTCTAAATTTGTTGTTCTTGATTGAGGAAAAGGTAGGCACACAAATGGTACAGCATTTTTTAGTCATTGACTGAATTTTTTGGAATGACTGATTCAAAGTCAATTTGATCATATTGTCCAAACGTTAGAGTAGTGCATGCTTTTATACTGAAATTTTGATACCATTATGGTAGAAATGATAAAATTGTCTCAGCAAAAAGGCAGGGTGTATGGATGTTCATGTAGCAGTTGTTTATTGTCAAAATTGTGCAAGGGGATGGTTGAGTGCGTTTCGATTTGAGTCGTATGGCAACAATTTCAAGTTGAGTGTTGATCTATATACAGTATACACCAGTGGTTCTGAACTGGAGGTCCATGAACCACTTATTAAATGGCCCACAGAAACCTTGGAATTAAAGCTTAGCATATGTATTGTTTGTTTCACATATTTACACAAATCTGCTTTAACAAGGCCATATCTATATTTAGGAAACATCGCTGCTATATTATTTCACTACTTAATGCTAATGATGCATTTCTACAACCATTTCAATGCTGACCTGCGTTTTTGTAGCAGCTAGCCTACAAAACAAGGTATTCGCCATCGTCCTACATAACACCCACTGTACAACTGCTGTCAAGCTAGTGTCCCAACTTCTCTGTACCTGGGTCAGTCCTGAGCATGAAGCACTGCCTTGCCATATTTGTTAACGAGTAGGTGGAATGGTCACCAGTCAACCAGTCTGCAGAGCAATCAGAGACTGGGTGGTTGCGCATAGACGTTGCAGGATATAAGATAATCTGCATTAACAAACCTCCATGTTCGCGACTCACACCTACAGCCATCCCGACGTTCAGTCAGTATGTTGATGACTTCATCTTCCAGCATGTCAACTGGGGTTGCAGGATAACATCTCCTGACAGTGAGAGCCTGAACTTCTGGTCAACAGCCAGCAACCTTGCGCTGGTGAACAACCCAAAGGGAACAGTTAGTTTCTCCTCTCACCGATGGAACGTCAGCACCAACCTGGACCTGTCCTTTGCAAGTGTCAGCCAGGACAACTGACTGCCTGACAGATTTGTTAGGAAAGTTTTTGCAGTCACAACACCATCTGCCCTCTCTCAAAACGCCACTGAGTCTCAAAGATCCTGCCTACAGTGATTTGATGCAGCCTTGGGATTTTGCAAGGCTGATTGGAAGCGATTTTGCTTTCTTACAGGTGAATCCATTGAAAAATTGTAACTTTTGAACTCAACAAATGTTGTAAAGACATCAGGAACTATACAACAACCTGCTCTTTGTGGCTAAACAATGTATCATACAGATGCTGTCAGAAGACTATGTGCAATGTGTGGACAAAGAGTGACTCTTTATTGCTCTTTCCTCCATGCTCCAGTGGGGATTGATTCTGACAGAGCTGCTTCAGTTGACCTACTTTCACGGCTCAAACAAATAGGCAGGAGCTATGGGAGGAAAGCTGTAAATTCAATAGACTTCTGGCTGGCACTCCACCTGCAAGTCTAGGAGCACCATCAATAAACACACTGCCGGGTGTACACACTTCTCCCATTTGTGCCCATTTCAGCAAACTCCATCACCTCACAACTCGTGAAGAACAGGGCACACAAGACCCTGTCCACCAGGCTATCAACAGGCTACTGTCCTTTGCATGGATGTCCCAACACGTATTCCTCAGACGCGTTCACGCCAAAAGAGCTTCCTGCCACCCTCGAACAACTGAAGTCAGGAAAATCTCCAGGTTTGGATTCTATTTTCCTGGAGTTTATATGCTGATTCTCAAATCTTGGTTTTGCAATTTCCTCACTTCCTGCATGTGCCAACTCACCAGAATCTGTAGACAGGGTTCCCACGGTCATGGAAAATCATTGAAAATCCTGGAAAAATAAATTTTCCTGGAAAGTCATGGAAAATTGGTACAAATTTGAAAGTCATGGAAAAACTGAAAATCATTAAGAACTTAGGAAAGCTAAAAAAGGAACAAAATTTTAAAAATTTTTCAATGTTTCAAAAAAATAATCTTACAATTTAAGTCCTTTGCTTTACCTATGCATTCAGCAATAGACTCTGATGATGTTTAGCTTTTTGGCATTTCTGCACAAATCTCTTGAAGTTCATTGGTAGACTGTGCATTGTACTGTCGTGGTTTGATCTTAGGCTGAATTCATCAATTTTATTTTACAGTTTGTAGTTTAATTGAAAATCCATTTGGTATATTAAAGATTCATTGATTGGCGAATACCATGTCTCTGAATATCAATTTTGGAACTACATGAAGAATGCTAAAATATGCCAAGCTTTGGGAAGTTTTCCAAATTATCTTTACGCTATGTCATGGCCAAGCTGTTGTTGAGAGGGGTTTCTCGATCAGCATTGAACTTATGGTGGAAAACATGAAAGAGGAGTCAATAATTGCTAGTCGTTTAGTGTGTGACACAGTGAACAGGAGTGCTGTTCGTTTCAGTGCAATTCGATTAAACCGCAGATTGAAACGAAATGTTCGAGCAGCGGGGATGAGATATCAATTACATTTAGAAGATCAAAGAAAACTCACTATTGAAAGTGAAAAAGTTAGAAAGAGGAAAGCTGTACAAGATGAAATCCGTGCAGTTGAATCTAAAAGAAAGTTATTAAAAGAAAGCATAGCATCTATGAGCCAAGAGGCAGATGCATTAGCCGTGCAAGCTGAAAAAAAGCACAGTTTCATTTTCCTGGCTAAGTCCAATGCTTTTAGACAAAAATGCATGTAAGTGAAGCAAACGAGCAAAGTCTTTGCAAACAAGCACACACTTTGAAAGAGAAGCTAAAGTTTATGAAATAAATAAAATTTGAAGTAATTAATTGGATTGGCTGACAACAATTCAATAAAATTGGGGCTAGTTTCGTTTAAATTGAAAAATAACATTTACTTACTGCTGTAGAAGGTTACAAGCTGTATTAGCCAGGCCACACTTGATCTTAAAAACAGTTTCCATAGCATGGGCGAAGTCTATGATAAGCATCATAATTCCTTGATTATTGTTAGGCAATGGCTGCAAAGTTAGCTTTTTCTAAGCTAGAAATAGTTGATGATGATGCTAGATTTGCTGTTGAAACATTCTGCAACTTTTGGTTGGCTTTCTATTTCTGCTAAAATGATTCTACTCCCAAATCTACAGTATAGTGTGCGAATATGTTATGTTATAAGACAAGGTGTGGCTAAGTTGATACATGTGTTAATGCTATGTTCATGCAATAAATGTTTTCTACTTAGATTCTTAAGATGCTAAATTCTTTCCCACATGAATAAAAATCAACTTTTATCCATCTATTTGTAGCCTCAGTGAAGTGTGAATAGTGGGATGAACACTTGTACAGTGTTGCTGCACGCACTTATTTTTTTTATTATTAACTTGCAACATTGACAGCCAAATGTGATAGGAAGATATGGAGTTTTGTCAGTGCTTTGTGACAGAGAGGTTGATAATAGTAAGGTACGTACTGTATCTTGTAAATACTGCGTGACAGCAACACTACGACAGTAAGCTTAATAGTGAAGTGCATCGTTCATTTTTCTGCAAATCATTTTTGTAGCCTCAGTGAAGTTTGTGAACCGTATTATGTACAGTGTTGTTGCATGTGCATATTTTTTACTATTAACTTGCAACATTGACAGCCAAGTGTGATAGCAAGATAGGGATTTCGTGAATGCTTTGTGACAGTGAAGTTCATAATATTAAGGTGTGTACTGTATCTTGTAAATACTTTGTGACAGCTACACTACAGCAGTCAAGCTTATAAAAGTGAAGTGCAGCGTTTATTTTTTATTTCTCTGCAAATTCTTTTCTCTGTTTTATTATATACAAGTAACTTAGCATGCCATTGGCTAATCATGAGAAGAAAGGAAATATTTCACTTTGAATTCTTTCAAACGCAGTGTTAGTAATCATGTAACTAGCTGACTCTCTTCTAAGATCCATTGATGATGCTCTCCCACGTCAGTTTTGTGCCCTATTTAGGAGATCTGTTTTTAGTTATTTTGCAGTTATCAGCACCTAACATTTCTTTATTTTGCTCTAGTAGTTAAACGATAAATATTTGGTAATTATATTGCTATATTTGGCAATGGAGGTAGCTGGTTGATATTGATGCAATGTTGGTTTGGTTTTGAGATGCGACACAGCTACTACACAGGGAGCAAGTTTGGCAGAGTTCGATCCCATTAGCGCAACAGCAGCTATTTTTAATAAGAATGTTACCAGTTTGCAAGTGTAAGTATCACTTAAACACGCATGGAAAAGTCATGGAATTCGGTTTTGAAAATTGTGTGGGAACCCTAATCATTTCGCTGCGACGGTGAAACGACCTCTACAGTGACTCTCTTTCTAAAACCGTTTTTCTCAGGGACGCACAACCTACGGCCGTACACATGTAAGTTGTGGCAGCCGTGCATTAATAAAAGCGCTTTTGTCTACTGCATGACGATACTTACAAAGACGGCCAAAGAGACGTGTGGAAGCAGAACAGAAACAACTCAAAAAAAAAGAAAAATATCTTGAACTGGCGGCTGTAATTCATAAACACAAACATAAGTGCGGCCGGCAATACCGAAAATTATACACTCCTGTTCTTGAGTATGGCTTTTCGCCCATCCCTGCTATGAATCAACTTGCAGTTTCATTACAAAACTCCACTATATCCACGCCAATGGCTGTGAATGCAAACATCATTCCAAAAAGAACAGGTGCTTGCAACCAGGGTTGCGATGTCGGAGGTAAAATAACCGACTCCCGACTTTGCAAAATTTCCGACTGCCGACTCCGGCTTTCCAAAAAATCCGACTCCGACCTTTCAAAAATTTCCGACTCCAAGGGAATGAAATTTGACTGTTAAAATCAATGGTAATCGTGCTACAGGACTCCGACTCCCAGTGTTGTTAGGAATCCGACTCCGACTCCAGCCAAAAACCTCCGGCTCCGACTCCCTGCTTGCAACACATCGCTGTCGCCGGCCCTCTTGCCTTAGCGTCAAATTGTTTTGAAAACGTGGGTTTTTGGAACGCCTGACTTGTGCATGCCGTATCGTCCTAACGCCGTGATAATGTCGAATCGCCCGTGATACCAGTGCGATCGCTAGCCAAGACCTGGGAATGTTGCCGAATTGTTTTTAGAGTATCTGCGTAGTCTGCCCTTGACAAAAATGCACCTTTAAATGTCTCATCGCGCGAAACGATCTTCGCTACACCTTGCTCCCTTGTGCGACAGCTGAAAACACTGCAAGGTCTATCCCTGCTGCTGCAGCATGATGACCAGATGACGATCTCGAGGTGGCTCAAGGCCATTCAGTCAACAATAGAAAAGGCGGTAGGTTCTGCTGGTCTGTCTTCGTAATTCGTTCATTTGTTTCTGTTATTCGATAAACGTCAAATTTTTATGCTAAGCTGATTTTAATTCTTTCAGGTTGAATACATATTCGGGTATAAAAAAGGTACAGGAAATGCTGCAAAAACTATTGTTTTCACTCCATTTGTTTATATATTTTATTTTTCTATGATGTGCTGTCTGTATGCCTTCTTTCTGTTTGTTTTCAGTTTTTTCAAAACTGTCTTCGCTTCTGTTTTGACTTTTTATTTTGCATGTAGCTGATTTGTCAAGCGTGTCACAAGTCATTGAGAAGAAAGCTTAGTGTTTTGCTGCCAAAAAAACTCTTGAATCGTATTTAATTGATCCCCTATTCTGTTGTCAGCGGAAGTATCAACGTCACACAAACACACCTCGACTGTTTTTGTTGGTCAATTTTCGGTCATTGACAGAATTTTTTTGAATGACCAAAAAAATTAAGTCAATTCGGTCGAAAAATGTCCGAAACCACAAGATGGCAAAGGTTTCAAGCATTTCGGTCAGTCTCAGCGAAAAGAAACCCAGCTCCTGGAGCATTGTCAAATGCGCCTGTTTTTCAGCTGTTAACAATATTTTTCAGCTGTGAACAATGCTTTAGATCCGTGCTTCTTATCCGGTTGAATGATTCACCTCAGGGTGATTGACTTTTTCCAAGGGTGAATGAAAGAGGAGGGGTGAATGAAATTTATGTTCCTATTTTTTGTATCCTTTGGTAATGTGCATATGTCTTGTTTCTTTTACCCAAAACACATCAACAATCGTGATAAAATGGAAAACGTCAAGCGTTTTAGCTTTGCGTCTTCAGCAGTCAGCAACTTAACACTTCAGAAAAACCGTGCCATGGTGCAATTAACTGCGCCTATTACGTAATGGGGATAGATTTTACCTAGAGATGCCATGTTTTATTCCATCGAGTGGTGGTATCTCTGCTGTGCTCTCTGCATGAGCATCCTGCACTCCTGTCCTATAATATTGTATAACGTCTTCACTCCCACACGCAACGCACTAGACTCAAGCAAACAAGGAACACACAAGTACATGACAGAACACGAGGATACATACGTGGTGGTAGTAGAAAAGCACACGCTTGATGGTACTAATACATTTCTTTTAATGAAACGCAAGCGTAAAGGGCATATGCAAATCTTGTGCAAAAGTTATTTGTTAGAATCGTAGTTCTTTCGAAAGTTTCACTCTCAATCTCGAATGACACCTTACAGAAATTCAAGTATATTACACACAACATGTTTGGGTTTAGGGTAATGCAGGGGCGTAACGAGGTTAGATGGCGCCCGGGGCAAGAAGCAAGTTTGGCGCCCCCATGTTCGAAACAGGTCTTTAGGAAGCAGATGTACTGTACTGAAGAAAGCACTTGTGACATTGTTGGGACTTGTTGGGACCCGCAGTGATTTGACGCTTCCATAGCGACTCGGCGCTCAGGTAATTGTGCCCCCCTTTCCCCCCTCATTACGCCCCTGGGGTAATGGTGTGAACACTCATCAGAGTAGCCGTTTCAGTCGAAGTGCAGGCCTAGCCAGTCGCAGTACAGGAAAAGCCTTTATTTGTGATATTTGTATGTTACTATTTTGGTATTGATTGCAACATTTAATACGGTGTTTATGTCTCTGGCAATACCTGCAGAATGTCTACCAAATACATACACAAACACTTTGTTTTGATGAAAGTAAATGTAATTTAGTAGATGATATGAAATCGATCAAAGACACGGCAGCTTCATCAGCTTGGCAGTAAGAATTAGGTTAAAAAAGGAAAGTTAACGTCGAGAATAAGAAGTTCCCTTCACAAATTGAAAGGCGAAAGTGGGATGATGATTGTATCAAGTACGGGTACTTCTTACCAAAAGTGAAGAAGTGGGCCATGAGCCATCTGCTCAATGCATGTTTCGCTATTTTGAATATAGTAACCAGGTTTTGGCTCATTTCGAAATCGAAACTGCGGAGTAAGTTCCAAAACCAACGCGGCATTCATCAGAACAAGTCCTCGCTCTTTTCAAAGCAGCAGCACGAATGTTTGTGCAAACAGTGAATTTCCTTCCATTGATCAGTCAAAGAGTGGGCTGGGTCGTTAATGACTGCTAGTAAAATGCCTATGCTCCTTTCTTCATTTGAAATATCGCTTGTGCTGATGAAACGAAAGAAACATTGTACGAAGTTGGGCTAGTAATCATAACATATTTTATGATCGTAGTCGATTTGCTGTATGGCGGAAATCATGGCTGTGGATAAAGTAGTAGAGCAAATTCGCAAATACCGTGGTCTTACAATGAACATTCCATGTACTACGATTATTGTCACATCAGCAATACACTCGCATTTGTGTGGATGGGGATGCAGAAATCGATGGCAGGGGTGAACGAAATCGAAAAAGGTTAAGAAGCACTGCTGCTTTAGATGCAAAACGTACGTGTCTATATTTTCCAGACCTTTAGCAACGGCGCTTGAGAGCAGGTTCATTGTGAGATGCTGCGTCTGACCCCTGTAATTTACCAGTCGTTTCCCAGGCAGCCGTTGCCTTGTCCCACGAGCGTCGCATACAAGCACGAACGACGACAAGCAATTGCTTAAACTCTAGTCAGGGCTCGTCCCGCCCTGATGCTATGCAGCAGCTTTGCGTATTACGCACACACGCTTCGCGATCACCAGCAGCACAAAATGCACCACCATCTCACTTCCGTGTAGCGCGTGTGCGGGCACCTACGTATAAACTCGTTAACAGGATGCATTTTGAGTCTTAGATGCATCAGGCTACGGCAGCAGTTGCTCGTACGATCCTAGCCTGCTATGCGTTTTCAACTTCGAGGAGCCTCCTGCCTGTTCGTTACGGAAATGCTGTTTGGGTTGTTACCTCTGCTTCGCAGTGTATCAGGAGGAAAAAACGGTTCTTGTTTTGGTGGCGAACTGCTGTCGTCTGGAGTTAACTGCGGAGTTTCCATGAAAAGTGCTGAACGTCGCTCTTGTTACAGTTCACTTGAGTCCAGTCCAGCCTTGTCTGTGCTTTTAGTGCAGGATGTTGATTGTCGCTGTGAGAGATGGTTGGGATTGATCTTGGGCTTATGCGTGTACAAATTACACACGCCACTGTGAACCGTATCACGATTGCTAAGCACCTTAAGACTTTTGGGCAGGATTGCGGTCCTGTGCACATAATAGAGGTACTAGTTACAGACGCCGAAACAGGAGCAGCCTGCTCGAGGTTGTTTGCTGACCAATTCAGTAATTCCTTGCTCCGCGTGCGGTTTAAGCGAACTTTAGTTTTGATGAAAGTGGTCGGTATGGTGGATTGCGGGTTTAAGTGTTTTGTCGTCCGCTGAGGCCAGCGAGGTTATCTTAACCTGTAATTTCAAATTGCTGCAGTGGGAGGGCTGCCAAAACGTGCTTCGCAGCGCTGTAATGTTGCATAGCGTCAGCTGTAGAAGTCACTTAAAGTGTTAAGGTTGGTTGCAGTAAGTTCCAGTCCTCACGTTACGCTTTCGCTTCAAGACGTTGGGCACCACTGTAAGGTAGTTGGATAGAATGGAAGCTCGCCTCACAGTCAATGACGAGAAAGTCTTCTGTCCGCTCGTGACGTTGGCAAGCTTGTTTAGTTGTCAACTAATTATCCTGGTCAATTTTTTTTATTAAGAAAAGTATGATTATTGAATCCAGGAGCCTCGCGTCTTGCTGAGTTGGGAACTAGCGTCACTTGCACGTAGGTTGAACCTTGAGAACATAGTTATTTGTTCAGCTAAGAACAATACGGCAACGTTTCCGTCGTGTTAAGCAGTAGGAACAACATCGTTTATTCAGCGGTTTTGACTCCATTGCTTTAAGTGTGTTACAGTTGCTGAATACTTCTTTTACTTCCCCAGCATCGAAAGACTTAACTTTTTGATTCACGACAGACGCATGGTGGGAAATAACGTTTATTTAGGTCCAGAATTGAACTTCATCACGTTTTGCTTTGATGAAAAACGCGTTGGCTAAATCTAAGAATGTTGCGATAGTGATATAAAACGTTTGAAAACGACATCTCCTTAGCATTGATTAGTGACATGTGACAAAAATAACATCTTTTCAGACTAAAGATGTCGCTGGTGCTGTAGGGCTGTCAAAACATGATAGGATATCGGTGCTGTATACATTTTACAATTATAGCAACCGCATCAGTTGTCAAGTTCTGGTCTAGCTATGTTTCGACGCTCTTCGTCCAATCCTAAAAGGAATTCGTTCAGAGAGGTGAGAAAACTGTGAATGTGTCGTTTATTGTGTATAATCAATCGCTGATGCGATAAATTAGAAATGCTCGGTTGCATTAGATGTGGCCTATCTGCGCAGAGCATGCTCCCTGAGTATGAACTTCAATATCAGTTAACATACCATTGCAACGGCCAGGCCGATGGCAAGCGGTCTTATGTTTAAACTGACTTTTAGCGCTGAACCCAGCATTCTCGACAAACAAGCCCTAGCTTCACGAATTGCTGTCGGAATGCTTCCAAACCTGGGGCAAAATTTGCTGGAATTGTTGGAAGTGATTGCTTTCCACTCGCACAGTGTTTATGCAGTTTCTTGCGTGAAATCACTCTCTTCTTTCACTGTCGTTTGCTACAAGTCTCCCTGTTACAGTTCTAAGTCAGCTGACGGACAAAGAGTGGGCTGGGTCGTATGGTGTAGGTGTACTGTTGGGCAGCGCGCGTTTTGTTTACTGACATTGAACTGCATATATTCTTTGTCACCTTGACACTCTGTCTTTGGTGCTCGACCTGGGTCCGGACGTGGACAGTGAGTCGATCGTCGGGGTCCCAACCAGGAAGCTTAAAATGCATGATCACATATCGTTGAGGAATTGTGCTTTGAAGGCGCGCGTGATACGACATTCGTCTGATGGGCACATTTCGTTTGCAACAGCTACTGAGTTTTTTTATTGGACTGTAGGTTAAGTTGTTTGTTATCCATTATTCTTCCTGTTCTTGCTTCTGAGTCACATCACAAAGTGAAACCGGGAAATAATTATATTTCATCAAGGACGCCAAGTCTATGTTCCGAGGTGCTTTCATCACCGCACTGCCTGCTTAGACAGGGCTCACGTTACAAAAGTTCTGACTAAGGCTTTGGCTCAGGCCCCAACCAGAACGAATACCATTAACGCCATCCGTGCGTTCGGACAGTATTGATACCGGTCAACTAAGCACTGCTGTTTGTACCCTGGCGGTGCAATCGATGGAAAGCTTACTGCGTTAACGACGGACCTGTAGTGCGGAAAAACCTATGCGTGGTTGGCGACGAGGCAATTCATCCGTTGTTTTACTGCGGTTTCGGTTGCCTTCCGTAATAAAGAACATGTCGAGAGCAGGCATTCAGCACTAGTTTTGACAGGAAATGGTTACTATTCACAGATTACGAAACGAAAAGCTTCTGTTGTTTGGCCATGGTATTGTGTCATCGTTTCTGATGGTTCGTCGATTTCTATGGGGAGACTCATTCCATGTTGAGCAAGTTGGTTTGCCGGCCGGCGTGAGAAGGAAGCTTGCACATGAGGGTTCGCCTTTCAAAATGTAACCGAACGCTTTTCAACATGTAACCGAAAGCGTGTTAGAAATAACAGCCGAACCAAGTGCTGTGTTCAAGATGACGACGCCACAAACCCGGTTGCAACCGCCTGCTGCGTCCTGGCAAGTTAAACTTTCGCTGCTGCCAATCCGAGGCAGTGGGTTGCGAGAGAGCGCCAAATTGTCGCGTTTTAAATTTTTTTACGTTTGATCATCAAAGACGAGTTGAGATGAAAACAAGTGCAGATAAGGTGCGATGAGATTCAACAACGAATCTCCCTTGCAATGATGCATTGAGAGAACCAAAACGATTTGAGAATTCACTTTATACCACGATCTAGCTCAACAAACAAACAAGGTCAGCTTAACGTTGCCAGCCTGCTATACGCTTGCGCTACCTTCCAGTAATGACCATACTGTTACCAATCTACAACTACACACAAGACAGCTAACAAACCAAAACTACATCGAAGTCCTGGCTGCCGCAATTCATATGCAATAGCTCACGCTGCGAGGGCAGAACCGAAATCAGCACATCGCACGAGATAAAGGGGGAACAACTTCGAAATTTTTCCGGTACAGCATGATTCAGATGTTAGTCAACTTAAATTGCGGAGTGCTTTTGTATAACGATCGGAACATTTTTAATGCTCGACTTCGGAGACAAGCACAACACGGGTCTACATAAAAATATTACATCAACTCGTTGAAACCACGAAATCCTTTGCAACGGCTAATCTTTCAGTATAATATAGCCTCATGTCGTACGTGCACTTTTCTAAAGATGTTTTTGCTACTGCGGTTTGAGGTTGGCAGTTCTTCGTCGTTCCTACTGTTTTTTTTCAATGCACAGGTAGGCAGAGATTGTATATCACGTGCTGTCGCCGTTGTTCATCGTTCAACTGTCGCGGTGCGGTTGATCAGCCACTTTTGTCCATTTGATACTTTTTGGCAGCAGTTCTAAAGCACTGAAGTTGGGCGACTAAAACCAAAATGCCAAACTTGCACATCGTGACTTGTTATTTTTTTTCGGAAATCTACATTTCGAGATGACGTAGTCTATTAAAGTCAGCTAGCGTTTTCCAGCGCAGCAGTTACTCATACACGTGAAAATCATTTCTTGTTCTGGGAACAATAATTTTGAAGTTCGGTGCCTTGAATTTTAATTCATCTTCTAAAGAATCGATTGCATGGCATCTAACTGTTCATACTTCACCATGCTCGCCTTACATACGTGTTAACCTTAGCAGTACAACCTGCCGTCTCCAATTCCTTATAAACTACTGAAAAAATAGGCTTCAGCTGCGAACGGTGAAATTTCGTCCACTTTCAAAGGTTTGCATCCATTAATATGTTTTAATAGGCACAGACAAGACATTTTGAAACTTGAAATTGGAATTTTGTTACGCGGCATTCGTCTCAGCAAAATTGCCTATTCGACCAGCGAATCAATTTTTAAATGCTCAAACAACAAACAGTGAAATACAGTGAAAGCATGCATGACCTAACTGCATAACTCAAAGCGATGAAACGTTGCTGAACAAAGATACAGGATGTTATGTTATAAGTGCAATTTCTTAGTCCTATTGACAAACACTGTGCTACTTTTTATGCTTCCATTCCATTTGTCAAGATTTTGTCAATTTTTCACTACCCTTCACCACTTTTACAAGGTTGAGCTCAATATATTGAGCTTTTCTACGGGGTCGGTACATTTACGCAGGTTCGCCCCAAATCAGCTCGAACGTCGGTCGGAAATTGTTAATGGTTTAGAGGACCACAGGATCCCCTTGTTGTTTGACCTGCAATGTTCTGCTGTGTCTCAGCATGAAGAAAGCCTGCATGTGCGTCGTATACGTTCCAAGTGCCGCACAAACGTGTCCAAGTGCCGCACAAACGTGTTTGCCTCTGTCAGTGACGTGTTCTAATGTCACTTCACGTTCAGTAAATGTTGTAGATAGTCATGCCGCACATAACGAGGGTAGCACGCGAAAGCATCGTGGTGGCGAACGTGGCGCGTCACGTCTTACGTGTCATATGTCGGAAGCAAGTTCAATAGAACGTTCCATTGCTGGTTGTCACGTTGCACAAGTTCAAAACACAGTGTGTGATGTCATTCGCAGCTGGTGTGCAGTGCTTGTCATGCAGCTGGTGTGCTAGGTGTGTCGCCTTGAAGCAGCATATATTGCAGTGCAGGGTGAAGGTCTCCCGATTGTTTTTATGCGTGGTTGTTTAGAGGCGACAGGCGTGCTCATGAAAATTTGCTTGCGCACTTGAACGAGCAAGCAGCGCGCTATTGACCGAATCCAGTGTGTTTGGCGACTCGCCTGCCAAGGGCAGGTGACGCACGGGGAGCCAGCGGCCGTACGTAGCGAGGTGATTCCAGATCACCGAACACAGTTCGCGTTTCAGTCTTGCTTTTCGCAAAGTCCTTATCGTCGATTTCAAATCACTTCCTGAATTTGTTGCCTGAGAGCGACGAAGCCTAACAACAGAGTAAAATGCGCTTTCACCGCGCTGCGGGAACGGTCGCGGCCAGTTGTTTTATGCGACTTTGCTGAGGGTTGTTGTCAAGGCACGCTGCTGCTGTGTAGGTCGAAGTGAGTAGAAGGACGAGGCAGTTCAGTTTGCCCGCCATCTTGACCAGAGACACTTCGCCCAGGTTCGCCTTGATCGACGACTCCGAGAGCGATCGATTCAATGCCGTTCCTGAAAACGGCCGGAAAAAGAAGTTCAGTCGTCGTCAGTCGAATTTCGAAGCGCGGAAGTCGAGACAGAACTGCGGCAGCAGAAATCGTACAGTAGGCGCTAATCAGATGCTTTCGTCGGAAGGCATCGAGTTGGGCACTCCAGGCCATTACAGGCTGAGACGAGATGCCGATCGTCCAGCAGTTGAGCACGACGCCTGCCTCAACGAACACCACGCTGCAGAACGTTTGTCGCGAAATTCAGAGACGTTTGTCGTCGTCGAGCTGCCTGTCGAAGTGTCACAAACAGCTTACAAATCGCCAGATACGAGCAGCCCCGAAGCGTCGCCCAGTTCGAGCAGCGTGGTCAGTAGTGAACCGGACCTGATCAGGTTGGAACCTAACCCCGTCAGTGGCAATTGCTTGCGAGTTGAAAGTTGCCACCGTGCTGGCAACGTAGCATCGCGTCGAAAGTTGCGGAGAAAAACGCCCTCGATGTTACTTGACATTGTTGTCAGCGACGAGCAGGAGCCTCTGCTGGAACCGTCGGACTCTCCTGAAAAACTTCCAGCTGACGTCGAAAAACCAGCAATGTCTCTCTTGTCGTCGCCACCTTTGTTTCGTTACGGTCGTTTATCCCGTGGATTTTGGGACAGGCCGGACGCTTCCTACGAGCGTCTTCATTCTCCTCCGAAAAGCGCCCCTCCGTTTAAAACTTGCACTTTGCCGCCCAATCTTAGCCCAAGAGATTTTGAAAAACCTCAAGGGCTCCGCTTTAGCTTTCACAAGAACCTCTTCCGGAAGTTTGCGAGGAAAACCAGCGTCGAATTGTTGGTAAGCAGTGTTTCTCCACAAGAAAATAATTTTCACGCTGATCTTTCCCATGATGACATTTGTTGATCAATGGGAACGTCTGGTTCGAAAGTTGGGCGTTTTCTTTCCTATCGCTTAACTTACAAGCATTGGGTTTGGTATAGAAAATATTTTAAGGATTTCCCATCTGGCTGGTTAGGTCTTGAAATAGTAACCACGGCTTTGGTGGCTGATTCGCTGTTGCTGTAAACAGATTTGTCAGTAAACCACAAATTTCCAGCCTTTTTCTTCCTGATGATGTTTTCGATCCCTTTTCTCTTTGGAACAGGGTGAAACTTGGAGGTCTTGGCAAAGTCGTGTAAGAAGCAACAACACAGCAATCAGTTGCTTCATACTGCTTGCTTATGTTTTTACGTTTTACCCTGTTGGATTCTGAGGTAGTTTACAGCAATCGCGCTTCAATCTTAGCTTAAGATTATCCGGGCTTGACATCTCAGCAATACCTTTTCATCTTGCGTTCATTAAGTAAAGTAGTCCTGTGAGACTAACAGCGTTGTATTGTGACGTAAACTTATCACCAAAGGTTGTAAACAGTGCTTATTTGTGGCCCGGCGCCTGCAGCTGCTTTGCAATGCAATGTACGAAATGTCGAGGGCACAGTCGGTCAGTGGCAACTCGATAGGTTGCGCTTTGTCATTGCAAGAGCACGTTATCTCCCACACATCATCATGTGCCATCTTAAGATGCAAAATCTTCAGTCCATTGTCAGGATTCAAGCCGTGTTAGTTGCTGGCTGCAACGCGCATTAAAACTTAAAGCGTTAAGATCGCTCCACACACTTGCTTATGCATCAACTCAGCCGAATTTCGTGCCAAGAAGTGACGCAGTCGCATTTCCTATTCGCTGAAATGCTTTCAATAGAGACGCACTTTACGTCGCATTGCGCTTTAAGTTGCAGCAGGCCAAAAGAGTATTTGTGCATACGTTGGCGGCATATTTATTTTCCGTTTTTTTGTTTTTTTTTTGTTCAGTCCTCTGCATGATCTCCATGTCCTGAAAACGGGCTGTCTTTGTCCGTTGAAAACCCTTCCTGTGCTTACGTTGTGGAACGCCTTTTGCTATTGTGTGTTTAATGACAACAGCAACGCTCGGCGTCTAGCTTCCCGTTGCGGTTGTCAATCGTGTTTAGGAAATCGCTGCATCGCGTGGGTTACCAGACCCACCAGGAAGATGTTTACGAAGCGTCGTTATTACGTGTCACTCAGTGTGGTTTTCCCTATTCCTGTGCTAAACACCACAAGACAAGTTGAGAAGCTCGCAGACACAAACACCATTTGCGTATGTTTTAAGGTCCTGGGTTTTGTTTGCGTTTAAGCAGTCACAAAACCAGCCTTAAATAAGGGGCGCACGTTACGCTGGTTTCCATTTATGCAGAACAAAGAAGAACCTGTCGATCCCTTAATTCTCCAGCAGCGATTGCTGGCCGAGGAGTGCGACGACGACAACGATTCAAAAAAGAAAAAAGAGAAAAAGAAAAAAAGCAAGCCTCGTATGTTGGCGTTTTGTTGTTGGCGCAGTGACTTGCAATTGACAGTACAGCAACAATGTGGGGTGAATCGTGAAAACGTCATACAGGTTAAGATGTAGTGGATCACGTCAATCTGCGTTGCTACCTGACCGTGTGGCGTGAGAAACGCGAGATTACTGGAGAAATACATCTGGAAATTTAACGTTGTTGCTACAATAATTCTGTAAACATCCTAACTTCAAGGGAATACTCCCAAGCATGATTTTATCGACTTTTGCCAAAAAGACCCTCATTAATTACTGATTATACTCGTCGTAATCGGGGGCTGTCTTTCTCAACGGACGATGTTGTGTTGCGTTCGGTGTTGAAAAAGCCTTGAAAACGGAAATATAATCCTAATGTAAATATTTTCCCTTGTTGTGATTTCCAAAACTTCATTGACTTCTCACTTCAGATTTGCCTTTTTCGTTCAGCTTCGCGTCATAACTCGGATGCTAAGAATGCCGACAAAGTCCGAACGAAGTTAAAGAAGTTTATTGGCCGCCGGCCGACCATGGAAAGCTTACAGGAGCGCGGCATTATCCAAGGTAAAATACTAAAAGGGTTCTTTCGCCTGCGGGTGGAGGGAGCAGTTGTGATCTTTGTGGACACAATGGAACTTGTCGATGCTGTTGCTCCAAACAACTTTCGAGAAAGTGGCGTATTTTTCCAAACATTTATATGTGATTTTCTCTCCAGTATTCTTTACGCTTTGGGAAGTCTGGTTTACTAGAAACAGCAGCAAATCCAGATCAATTTTCAGTGTACTAGATGGTGATATTCATTAGCGAACGTCTGTGATATGTCGTTGAGATCCATTGGCTTGCTTGTGTTCTGCGGCTTGGACTTCAACAAAAACATGAAATAGTGAACCGCGGTCGGTAGAAGTAGTCATCAGGTTGCGACTTGCGACATGCGTGGTTCGACCGTTTTCAACACTAATCACTGCAGCGCGACTTAGCTTTTACTTATGAAAGTGAACTCTAAGCTGATTTTGCATTGAAAGCTCTGGCCAATCAGGCGATCAATTGATACCTGTCTCATGTGATGGCAGAGTGACCTTGGAAAAAAGTATGACGATATCTGCTTGCAAATACCATGTGACCTGTGCGGGAAATATCTATATCTGCGTTTGTTTGAGTTGGTAAACAAGCAGACAAATCATATAATTTTTGTTATCCTGACGCAGAGACGGTGTTCGGCTGTCCGTTGGACAAGCTGTGCGCAAAGGAGAAGTCTCACGTGCCGAAGTTCATTCAAATGTGCGTGGGAGAAGTGGAAAAACGAGGTAAGAGCGTTTTGCGTTGTTGCAGAACGCTGCACCCAAGCTGCCCGAGACAACGCACAGCAGCAATGCTTGAATTTTGCGTCTTTGGGTTTAACTCTCTGCTTAAGCGCATTTATGAGGGTTACGTCTTTGGAACCAAGCCATATTTGTCAGAAGTCCTTCACCATAGAAAATGGACGAGGGCGAGAGAAGCTTCTTGAAAACATGCGCAGTGGCTGTTCAACACTCGTGGCTTCGTACCGTGTACGTGTTGAGCAAAACCTCCCGAGTCTTGATCTGTGCTTTGCGTAGTTTAAGGGAGCCGCAGCGGTCAAGGTCTGGGCTGCAATGCGCCTTTCTTGCCGGCACGTCACTGGTTACGGGTGGGGGGAAGGCGACAAGCAGAGAAACGGGACAGGCCGCACTCAGCGAAAGACTGAAATATGTCTCCACTACCTGCTAATGGGGGAAACGACTACGAACAGACTGGCCGCGACGTCATTTCCGGCAATGGCTCCGGGTTCTTGTTGTCGCGTTGGATGTTTTGTTTTCCGGCACTGTTTTGTGCACGTTCGCTCAATCACTTGATTAAGAAAATGAACACCCCTACTGGTTTGTTCGCGTTTTATACAGTGCTCATTGTTGGACGCTGTTAATCTACTGCATCTGGATTATTTGTGTTTCCGGTCGTTGAGAATAAGTAAATTTTGTCCATTCTTTTTCCTTGCTTGATCCATGCCAGAGTGACCCATGATGTCATCAGAGTTGGCTCCAGTGGCATGCTGTGTGCAGAATGAGGAACTCCAGGTTGTGTTACACAGGGTCTTTGAAGGAAATTTGTTGGTAACATTGCGTGTGCTGTCTTGTGACTTACCATTATTTTGTTATCAAGACACTATTGGTGTTGTAAGTTGTTAAATAGCTGCATGGCCCACTGGGAAACTGCCCTCGACATGACCTTCTTGCCAACTTTTTGTTCGGCCCTGACCCAGCGATAGACACCGATCAAAGAAGATTTTCTGTTGAACGAAGGGCCGATATTTTCGGCCAGCCTGTTGAAAAACAACACAACCTTTCATTTCCATTTGCTTGTTAATGGTTTCCAGCAGTCCGCGCACTCTTATTTCGTTATTCGTTTTCATTAAGACCTGACAGCAAGTCTCGTTGTACCTGTGACTCAAGCTCTGTACAACGTCCAAGCATTTTGCGCCGTAGGCTGTTTTTAAGAATGGCAGGAAGCTTTGTTGCTTCGTTATGCGGTGTATTAGAAGGATCAACAAAAAAGTAGCGTTGTGGTCATAATGTCAGATCTTCCCTAATCGGTGTGAATATGTGTAGGTTTGGACGTGGACGGGATATACAGAGTTAGCGGCAACTTGTCTCATGTTCAGAAACTCAGATACATGATCGATCGTGGTAAGTACAATTGTGTATTTCTTACCTGCTCCTAATTATTTTGATATCCGTGCTGGATAGGTGAAAAATTTGTGAATAGGCAAAGTCGGTGGAGAGAAAGCGGTCTTATGTATTCGTTTTTTGTCAATTAAACGTCGGTTCCGTGATCGACAATGTCTTTGTGTTTCTACTGTCAAAGTTTTTCATGTTCGGTTTTCATAGCGACTAAATTTCTTTAATAGTTACGCGTAAAGTGCAAATGTAATACATTCTGTGAGAAATTGCCGCATATCTTCAAAGGCTTCATGAAACCAGTTAAGAACTTTAACGCGGAGTTCAGTGCGTGGTTGGATCGCAATTTAACCGAAGGGGACTTTTCTTTGGTGATAAACACCGCGATCGGCGCGTTGCACTGTGTAGTCCATGATGCGATTGGTGCTTCGGCTAGATGCGTGTGCTGTGGGACTGGTATGTTTGGGAGCAATGTGTTTCATGAATGCAACAGATCGCAACTTCCGCAGGTCGTACACCTTTGCCAGGACTCGCAACCTGCTGCTGAGCGTTGTTCATAATCAGTGGTGTAGTGGGGTGGGATCGGCGTTCCCACACCTTTTTGCACTAGATTACCTTAAAAAATGGTTGCGATCTCACAGAAGTCTACAGTGAAACAGGAAGATCCAGTGTGGAAATTCTTGTAGGCGAATGCTCACTTTATTCGAACTATTTGGTGTGGGAACGGCGTTCCCACACTCTTGTTTTAGCACTACACCCCTGTTCATAACGTTCTTGTAATCCGTTTTTCCTGCAGTTTCACACTAGATTTTTATCCATTTTCATCAACAAGCGAACGCATTTTTAATATTAACGATTTTTTCAAACGCGGTACCGTTTGTTGCAAGAAGTTCTGTATTAGAAAGAACCACACGTCCGTCCCAGCTTTATACGTATCGATGCTGTGCAAAGGTGGGGTGGTGCTTTCCGCCAAAGAAATGCAACTGACCGTGGAATTCCTGCCCCATCGCGCGCCAAACCTTCGGCTAAAATTCTTTCCCGTATATCAAGGCGTAAGGGTATCAAATAAATGTTTTTACCGCAAGGCTAGCAGAAGTAAAGTCAAATGGTAATAAAACAAAAGAAGTTCTCTAGGAATTACAAGAGATAAAAACATTTCAGCAATTTTTGTCCGATCAATATGAAGACATGAAAAAGAGGTTGCAGGAATCTGAAGGACATGTTGGTGAGCTTCAAAAGCAGATTACAGATCTATCAGAACAGGTTCAATAGCTTCATCATCAAACTGATCAACTAACTCATCAAATTAACTTGTTGGAGCAATACCGCCGCAGAGATTGTCTTGAATTTCAAGGTATAGCATACAAAGATGGTGAATCCACAGACAACCTTGTCATTCAGTATGCTAAACAGACTGGAATTACAATCTCTGAAAAAGACATAAGCATTTCTCATCGATTGGCACCTGTTGATCCAAGTTCTAACAATAAGGTGCCCAACGTCATTGCAAAATTCACAAGCCGCAAAATCAGGGATGCCATCTACGAAAATCGGTCTATTCTTCATCGACAGAAAAAAGTGTACATCAGTGAAAGTCTGTCAAAGCAGAACAAGCGCTTGTTCAGCATTTGTCTTGAATACAAAAAGCTAACAGATATAAATACATATGGACAAAAAATGGAAAATTCTTCTTGAAACAGGGTGATGAATCTGATGTGATTGTTACAAGCAGTGTTTTTTTAAGGTGTTTTGAGGGACCATAACGGTCTCTCAAATTCCTCCAACGGTCTCTCAAAATATAGTGACCTGAGATCACATCAATGGAGAACGGTCTCTCAAATTCCTCCAAGCGGTCTCTTTAAATTTCCTTGCGGTCACCAAAGCGAAACCTTAAAAAAACCTTGGTTACAAGTAAAGAAAGAGATTTGCTGCAGTACAATATTACTGATGGTTTTGAGTATTTTTTTTTATAAAGTTTGCTTTTTTAGTTCTTATGTTGTGTATTTAAAAAATGAACAACAGATCTTTGATATGTTGCCACGCTGATGTAAGTACTAATTACTTTACTAGTGTGTACAATAGTTCTCAAAATCCCTTACTTTTCTTCATGCTAATGTCAGAAGTTTGAACAAAAATATAAATAAATTGGAAGATCTTTTACACTTACTGCCCGCCTCTCCACACATTGTAGCAGTCACTGAAACTAAATGAAAATCTAATAATTCTGTGTCATCAAATTTACCTGATTATAGCTTCATTTATAAAAATTCCCATACAGTGGAGGAGTTGGCATGTATGTGAAACAAGGATCTTCTTTACTGTTATAAATGATATAAACCTAAATAACTCATTAGTTGAAGACATCTGGATTGATGCTAATCTAAACGGAAGCAATTCATCAACTATATTCAGTGTAATATATTTTCATCCACACTCATCTCATCAAACATTTCAGGATGAATTGGAATCTCAATTAGAAAGTTTAAATCTGTCAAACAAAGTCTTCATGATGGGAGATTTTAATATCAACTTGCTCCAAAAATCACAACCTGTTGTAAATTGCTTGAAACCCTTAACGTCTTTGGGATTTATATCCCGTATTGATTGCCCAACGCGTTTTATGATGAATCAAACACCATCTTTACTTGACCATATTTATACACAAACCAGAATGATAAACAAATTCACTCTGGCATTAGTGATCTTTCCCCATTAGTAATCATCATCCAACTTATGCTTTAATTAAAAATGGTTTCAAAAAGTGTCAACGACCTCCCATATACAAAAGGTATAGCCACAATTTTCAACTAGATGATTACATTACAGACCTATCAGTTGCTATGCAGGAACTGGTATATAAACAAGATCCAAATACTCATTTCAATGCTTTTTTGAATAAATTTCTTACTTGCATCAGCAAACATTTACCAATGAAAAAAAACTCTAGAAAGCAAAACCACCAATCTAAACCTTGGTTAACAAAACATCTGCTTTTGCAAATACAAAAGAAGCACAGGCTTTCTAGAAAATTTCATAAAAACCCTGAAAAACTAAGTAAACATATAATAGCCCCTGTTTTAACAACCATTTTCAATAATTGTATTGTTGAAGGAATATACCCAGATGCTCTAAAAGTAACTAAAGTTACCCTATACATAAAATTTGTGACATTTCAAATCCGTCTAATTATAGACCCATTTCCATACTTCCACATTTCTCAAATATTTTTGAAAAAATTCTGTTAAAGGACTTGCAATCATTTCTGGATGAAAACAACATCTTGTGCCCAAATAAATTTGGTTTCAGGAAAGGTTTTTCTACCGTTCATGCTTTGATTTCTCTAAATGACATAATAACCTCAAAAAGAGAAGAAAATCTTCACACATTTGCCATTTTTTAAGATCTGAAGAAAGCATTTGATACAGTGGATCACAGTATCCTTATGAAAAAACTTTATCATTTTGGAATTAGGGGTAATGCACAAAATCTTTTTGCAAGCTATTTATCAAATCATAAACAGTTGTGACAACTTATACAAGTAAATCCGATAAAGAATACATAACTTGTGGGATACCTCAGGGGAGTGTTTTAGGGCCTACTGTTTTCCTAATTTATATAAATGACCTTCCAGATTGTCATGCAATGCAAACACTCTTATTTGCTGATGATACAGCCCTACTTATGTCAGGTCCAAATATACTTGATTTACAAAAGACCCATTAATGATGAACTTAATTTGTTCTAACACTTAACTTAAATAAACCTATTTGTTATTCCATCCAGCCAAAGCAACACAAAATCATCATTTTTTGCTAAATTTTGTTGGTAACATGTTAATGCAGAAAAAGTTGCACAACAATGAAACTCCTCTTTTACTGATTGGAAATTACCAACTTGTTCGTGATAGGCATAATTATAACACAAGGCACTCAGCAAAAGATAATTACGTAATTCCTTTAAGACACCGAAAACAAGATCAAAACACCTTTATGTACTTATGGCCTAAAGTTTGGAATTCCATACCAATAACTATTAAAAACAAAACATTTATCCAATTTCAAAAGCTTTACTATGATTACCTATTAGAAAATTATACTTAGTTTTATTCTCACACATGCAATGACACTGGCTTAGGAAACTGGTTGAAAACAAAATAATGTGTATATGGGCTGGATATGTTTTGAAGTAGGCAATTGACTAATAATAATTATTGTTTGATTGCTTTGATATTTATATTTTTGTTTTTATTTATGTCTGAATGATAACATGCAGTCTAGGTTTTATGTACACTGAAGCTTATTGGACATGTGTCTCATTTTTCAGTTGTTTATTTGTTTCTTTGATTGTTGACTGTTTCTTTGATTGTTGGTTACTGAAATGGGTTGACCAGGCGTAGGTGCTGTGTGATCTCATGTTGTCAAGGCCTTGCAAGGCTTGCTGTGTGGAAGCAGTGTTTCCAAACACGATTGGAAACGGATTTTTGGCGGTGGAAGTGTTTCCAAAATGTGTTCATATGAGGACTGTTGACAGCCGAATAACTGTCTTTACTATGTATGTTTCTTGTTGTTTTTTTGCTATGGTGTTTCATTTGTATTTTGTTGTTTTGCGTGAACTTGTGGGGGCAGTGACTTATATGACAGCTACGGCCGTCGCTTCCCGTCCCTGTATTCCTGATAAAGTATTATGTGCTTGATCGGAATGCAGAAATAAACTGAACTGAGCAAGGGTCATTTCCGAGCGTTTCAGGCTGATACTGGCAACGCGCTTTTGTGGACTCTGCAGTTTTTCTTGTTTGATCAAATTGTTGTTACCAAATACTTCTTTAAAAAACGACGGAGATGCAGCAAATGGCAGGATTTTGTACTTTTGATAATATTTGATTTAAAAAAGCTTTGCAAGAAGTAGGTCTGATGACAGATTTTACTTTCACCTCGGAACCGCTGTTTCTTCATCTGCAACTCGGAGGTTCCAAATTTTTCATTATTGTACTTTCCTGTTTATACCCAAGTGCTTATCGAGCCCCTGAAACCCAACTACCGGCAAGTGAAGTCCATCCCCGCCGTTTCGCCACTGGGTTCACTTGCGATGCGGCGTTCTTCGCATTGGTTGAAGGTCGTAGCAAACTAATTGAGCGTGCCCAGATCGCGTGGCAACAGCGTGACGCAGTGTTGTAGCCAGCCCAGAAATTGGGAGGGGGGCAAAAAGTTTGATTTTGGGCGGTCAACACTATTTTGTTTGGAAAAACGCCTGTCAAAGCACAAAATGACTATATTTTCTAAACGTTTGGAGGGGCATGGCCCCTTTGCCCCCTCCTGGCTACGCCTATGGCGTGACGTTTCGCTGGGCTTATGTTTTGAAAAGATTATGACTTGAGCGGTTTTGAACAACGCTTAATAAAGCCGTGGAACAGTGTTTATGTCCACTTTCCAGCTGAATGTTCGTCGAAAAAAGAAGGAAACGCCGATGAGGCGCTTCCTTTGAAAAGGATGATTAACTGTCGGATGCTGTTTTTGTATTTTGATCACACACGAGCTTTTTCAAAGTGGTGCTTGCTATGCAAGGAGTGATTTTCACGCTAATTGTTTTGCAGTTTCCTTAGGCTGCTGCAGTTCCAACAGCTATAGCAAACAGTTTTGTAATGTTTCGCATCATCACGACATTGCTAGCTTTTGTGTTTGTACATCTGTGATAGCAACTGTCTACAGTGATTTTGAAGAACATACTGTAGATATTATCACCGGGTTTTATATGCGTTCGTACTAAGTGATTTGTGACCGAAGATGCTTTGTTTTTTCACTGGTATTCAGAAAACTTCCTCAGTGTCTGTTAAACCGTGTCAGCCACAAGCCTTCGAAACAATGTGTTGCAATTCGCACGTTTCTAACGTAATGACGTGTTGGCCGATGATTGGCAAGATTTACTCATGTGCGTCGCTCGGCCGGAAGTGGTAGCCTTGCGCGCGCCGCACTCCCCTCTTCCGGGATCTTCTGTTCAAACGCTTCAGTTGGCGCGTGGGGCTCGCACACACACACGTTCGTCGCCGCAGTCCACGCATGCAGTCAGTGCGCGTTGGTGGAGATACTGTGTAAAATCAGCCGTCGGTGCAACTTTCATCGAGCAGACCGGCAGGTTTCAAAGCCTTAGCTAACTGGTGTTGGCTTCCCAACTTCCGGCTTAGAACTCAGCAGCACATGTCTCTACATGGAGATATGAACCATTGACCAGTGTCTTCGTGAATTCTTGCTTGTTTTCCACATGTCTTGTTTTTTCCGTAGGTTTCTATACTTACCCGACCCGAAATAATGGCGTCAACGATTTTTTTCGCGCTGTTTTGCGTTATTTCTTATGATAAGGCGCCGGGCATTCCGGCTGCGTTGAACTTAACTCGCTTGTACAGGTGCATCGCTAGCAGACGCTTGCGTAGCGCGCGCGCAAGTCGTCTTCCCCGTACCAAAATCTTATCTAAAGACACTTGCTTTATTTTAACGAACCCCAAACAGTAGGCCTTTGCTTCTGTGTCACCCTGACGTCGATGCGGAATGATTAAAGGTGGATCAAAGAAAGCGTCGGCTTAGCGTCTCACAACGTTTTGGCGAGCCACAACTTTACGACTCCACCTTCAACGTGATCCAAGCTTCAAACGCGTCAGCGTAAAATCTGCTTTGCTGAACACTGTTTGCTTGTGTGTTTCGTAGACCGTGTTCACTCATGCATGAATGCGTGCAGATGAGCCGGTAAACCTGAGCGACCCGCAGTGGGAGGACATCCACCTTGTCACCGGAGCGTTGAAGATGTTCCTTCGCGAGCTTCCCGAGCCGATTGTCCCGTTCAATTTCTTCGACAAGTTTATCGCTGCCTGCAGTGAGTGTGCTGCTACCTTTAACTGTTCCTACTGGTGAAAATTTTGATAGCGGATTTGAATTTTTGTTGGAAAAAGGTTATAGTCAGTTGTATTAATGAAAGGCTTCCATTGTTTGTAATCAAAGGGTTTTCGTAATCAAATTGTAATTATACCGTTTTTTTTGCAATCAAATTGTAATCAAAGGCTTCTTACCGCTGTTAGGGTGCTTACTCCTTTGGATTGTTTAAAAAGCTGCTACTGAATGTTGTATTGGTAGCATCAAGTGCGTCACTGTTTATCTAAGCATGGATTTATGCAAAACTCAAGGTTGATTAAGAAATCGCTGTTCTCAGATCATGTTTGGGTGTCATTACGTCCCAGCGCCATCGCCGGGGTCCAAAGGTGCCGTCGATTTAGCAAAGTACTCTGTGAAATTCTAGTAGACAAATAAAAATCTAAACCTTGCAGTAAGTTTTGTGGATATCCGAGTACGCCGCAGACTTTTAATCGCGTGACAGTGAATCCGTTATCCGGAAAATGTTGCGAGCCATTGCATGTGATAATGTTCAGCGTGTCCACCTGTACTTTTTTAACTGCAGGCTCGGACTTACGCCAACTTTGGAAAGAGTTTTAACTGTTTGAAAAACCTGTAAGCATTTTTTTCTTTGAAAGCTGCATTTCCTTCTTGATAGGATCCATTCCAAAAGCTGCAATGGCACTAGCGAGAGTTTTCCGCAGTCGTGGTTGGGGTCTTGCTTGGGACATGCGCGAAAACTTAAGTTTTACGGGTCATTAGGATCCAGGAACATAAAGGGGGTGCCTGTGCGTAATGACGGGTTGCCCTCAAACAATATTAGTTAAGGTCACCCTATGTTCGTTACATAAGCACTGGTCTTCTTTCCTAACCAAGTAACGCGACATTCAACTTTCCAAGGCAAAGAACAGATTTGTGAAACTTACGCCACTTCCAGTCCGTTGCCAAAGCTGCAAAGCTGTTCAGAGTTGAATCTGCTTCGTTAGAACAGAAGCTAAACAGCGAATCAGGAAAGAGGTCCATGCGACGCAAACGAAGCCACAACGCGGCTGCGTCAATCCACAACTGGAGGACGGGGATAGATTATACGAGCATAACGTTTGCGCGTGCGACAAAACGGGCGTATGGCAAAAATAACCGGACGTCAATCTTGGCCTCTGTGCACAAATTTGTCGAAATATGGAGGTCAAGTATCTAATGCATAGTTACTGCATTGGCAAATTCAGTTTTGCCCCAACGGTCTCAAAATGAGAAAAAACATTAATATTATTTTGCGCTATTCAGGAAGTGCAAGCAATATTTTTTTACGGGAAGGTGGTGAAATGTTTGTTAATGCCGCGTTCATTTTAACTTCATGCAAATGCGAAAGTAACCCAGTCTCCTGACGAAACTGTCTTCCTAGGCATATACGCCTACCAAGCCTCTTCGAATTTACCATCCTGGCTTGTAAGCTCCAAATGTCTAAAACAAAGGAAATTTGCGCGTTAACAACGGTAAACTATTTTACTATGCGTCAACTAAATTCCATCTTAAAGTATTATATCATAAGATGCCGCTAAAATGACATACAACAGCCCTATCGCATCGCTTTAGCAAACGCTGAATAGAAAACACGATATGAGGATATTAAAATTTTGGCATATTGACGAACGAAGAAATGAGCAGGTAACTTTTCACATACAACTAAAGTTTCTTTTACCGGTACGGCGTTTAAACTGAAAATCGCATGCTGAAACGAAGTCGCGCATTCACCCCTGCTCTTATCTTCCCCACGTTACCTTGGCGACGTCCTCGCCGGTACGTTAAGTTAGAACGCCGAGTCCTGATCGGCGATTTGTTCTTCTTGCCGCAAAGCAAACGTTTCTGACGTCTGCGCAACGTGACTTCGATGCAGTGAATGAAATGTAATCGGTTGCGTCATAACTGTTACGTCACAGAACTCCAGGACGCGGATGACAGGATCGCCACGACCAAGGGCCTGGTCAGAGTGCTGCCGAAACCCAACGCCCGAACTCTTGAATACCTCATGTGTCATTTCCGGAAGTAAGTTTGCGTTCGCCTTCAACTGAACAAGGTCGTGCACTTCTGGAGTAGTTTTTCGAAATCTTTTTTTGTAAGATACAATAGCAATTTTTTTATTTGAAGCTGACAGCAGGCTTAAGTGTCGCCAAGACGATGAACCTTGGCGACAGTTTGAAAGTTAGATGCTCCAGGAAATCTCACGCGGACTTGTGCGGAGGTTGTTGTGAAGCAAAAGAAATGCTTGCGCTACCGCAACTGATTTACGGTGACCAGTCATGCGAAACGCGACAACAAGCTTTTGTCACATCGATCACGTGACGCTGCTGAGTTGTGATTGGCTGGTATCCAGCCACGATTGTTTCCGGTTTCTTCGCGTCGCATCGCTCGTCTTTGTTTTCCTTTCAGGGTCGTCGATCACAGCTCCAAGAACCGTATGCAAGTTCAGAACGTGGCCATCGTGTTCGGGCCAACGCTGCTGGTCAAACCCCCCGACGAATCAGGGGGAGGCGTAGCCGGGGGTCACATGGCAGTCTACATGGTTTATCAGAATCAAATAGTCGATTACATGCTTACGGAGTATGAAGAAATCTTCGGCAAATGAAACGCGTTCACAGTGACACTGCCACCGAAGATTTCTTCATAC
>Ga0210059_1002346_pt1 | contig 29598 bp, 21 predicted proteins | sample Ectturendosymbi2_FD_188042 | JGI IMG/M metagenome (GOLD analysis project Ga0210059, IMG submission 188042) | Ecteinascidia turbinata endosymbiont from Florida, USA - Sample 2 (SPAdes) (version 2) | ecosystem: Host-associated > Tunicates > Ascidians > Unclassified | place: Key West, Florida...
TTCCGCTTTCTTGCGCCTGGAGCCACGTGGCTATTTTCGAAGTGAATGCTGCATTGATGGCAAGTCAGTGGCAACACCGCGTGCGAACTGTTTGCTTGCACCCACTAATCGGGGGGCGGGGGCGGGAACACTGACCCCCCGCTGGCGACGGCCCTGTAATAAACGTATTTGCGGCTTGAGCGTAAAGCGTCAGCATTAAGTGCTTGGAGTGTTGAACGTGAAGTTAGCCTATACGCAGTGGTTTGTTTAAGGAGAGACGACTTGCCACGGGCCCCCCCTTTTTAGGGGCCCTCTCGAGGTGTTTCGCGTGTAAATTTTCCTCATTTTTGGTGAAAAACTGACCCACTCATATAATGTACTCCGAAGCAGATCATAAGTTAGTACGGTGCTTCCAGAGGAGTACGGTGTACGGTGAAAATTTACACGTTACGGTGTACGGTGAAAATTTACAAGTTAGTACGGTGCTTCCAGATCATAAGTTAGTACGGTGCTTTCCAGAGCTGTTGTGCCACCAACAGCAACTGAAATGTGCAGGTATCTGTTTTCAAAGGGGTCTCAAACAGCAGCTGTAATGTGTAAGCCGTAGATTCCCAAAGTAGGGCCGCAAGTGCTTTCAAGGGCCGCCAGGGTCGCGAAGTGTTTGTCTTTGCCATCATCGTGACTTTCTTCTTGAATCAAATTTTCTAAAGCAGTCCGAACTTTTGGCCAGTGAAAAGCACGATGCGCATGCTTTTTAAGCAAAATTCACAATTTACACTAATTAAAGAAAACGTTCATCCGGCGCACTGCTTTGAACGGCCTCAGGTTTGTTCCTTCGTGTTTGCATAACTCAATGATAGGCTTGATTCTGATTTCCTGCAAATTTTTCTTAACATTTGCATTTCATTACAACAACTCTAAATAATCGTCTTTTAAGAAATGACAATGATTAAGACTCATTTCCATTTGTTAAGCTCGGTCAAAAAATTTTAGTTGCGAACTACGAGCCATTACAGGTAATTGCGAGAAAATATTTGATAATTTTATAATTAATTCGCACAATTTGCAAATGCTGTGTTGTGAATTAAATGTACATTTTCAGAATGTCTAGCTTCCCTGCACAAGCATGAAGCCCCCAACTGAAGACTTTCTGGCGACGGTTTCGCCGATGTTTTCTCCGCAAATGGAATAAAAAAATTAATGAAAAATAAAAAATTAGGATATTTTGTTGTGAAGGACATTCGGTCTCGGGATGTACTGTACCATAACGTCGAAATATTTTTTTAAATTTTTTTAAAGAAATCCATATTAGGGGGCTGCAAGCTTTTTGGGGGGTACCCAGAGTTCGGCTGCTACGGCACTGGTCACACCACAGTGAAAATTGCAACAACACAAGCAGCTAGACTGATGATGTTACGCCAGATAGCCAAAGGGGAAGCTTATGTACAAGAAGTGAGGTAAGTCATTTGGAAAATATTAAGTCTAACGAAGACGGAAGTTCGTCGGCGCTGGTGAATCTGATGGGTCTTACGAGCACGAAAATTCAAAATTTGCCTGAACCATTGGATGGACAAACAATCCTGCCACTTGACCAGTGTCATGGATCGGAATGTTAAGGACTACTTAATCCGAATGGGACCGTCCACAATCACAGCGGAAGTTTTGCCAGAGACGGGGGTGATAGGACGGTTTTAGTTTCACTGCAACAGGGTACTACCAAATGGTGAAACGGTACGTCATCCATGTCTCGGCGACTCTTTCGGGTCTAGTTTTTCACATCACTGACATCTATCATACGAATTAATGCTCCCCTAAAAATTTCTGCACACACCACTCAGTGGGGCTCCGCAAATGTACTTCCAATCGGACCCTGCACTTGCTGAGGCCGACCCTGTCCATGTTTGTATATTTACAGTATAACTGTATCATGAGTTCGCATTCAATTTATCAAGAAAATCTCGCGAAATCAAATTAGCGGTTATTAACCGGTTAGCTAAAATACAAATATCCGCACCAGGGCCGGATTTACTAATAGGTTATATAGGCTGAAGCCTAGGGCCTCAAGATCTACAGGGGCCTCCAACAAACTGTGGTTCGCATAGAGTCAATTTCCGGTATTTGATCATTTCAATAAACGCTCAAAAGACGCTGGCTGCGTTTGCTGACTCGTACCGACTGTTACGTGTGAATCAGGCGAAAGAACTGGTGGCTGTTCATGTTTGAAATGCACCTGATCAGTGGCGTAACTGACGGGGGCAGGGGTGCGAACCGCCCCCCCGGCAAACTAAATGTAAAAACCGGGCCCCCACCTAGCTTGTATTTTGGTATTTACTATTCTTTGGTTTGCAGTAGGTTGTTGGTTTTTGCGTTTGTCGGAGTGTTTTCCGGTGATTTCGGATTTTAGTATAGCCGTCCACATCCAGGTTCACTATTATTTATCAACTTTTTTTCCTACAATGAAAGCACATTTGCTTCTTCTGAGCAATACAGTTGTTTTGTTGGCTTTTCTATTACGTGAAGCTCGGGGAGTGATTTTTACGATTTTAATTTTCTTTAACAAAGTCATTCAGAAATCAGATTGATACTTGCGCAAGTTTGTACTGTTCCCACGTTAAGCAATTCAGGGATGTTGCAAAAGTCACTTTGCCAACTGACAACCGCAGAAGTCTTCCCCAAAGAATAGGGAAACAGCAAGAAAATGACAAAAGCACGTTTGGGTCTGACGTCGTAGATTAGTGGTTCTTAGCTTATGCAACCACGCGGACCCTTATTTCTTAGCTTGATGGTCAATAACTGCTCAGGATAAAGTTGAGTTGAGTTGATTTTATTCGGCGATAATTAATATTCAGCTAGAAAAAACACAAATCAGTGCAAGGACGCCAGGGCATTGAAGGAATAAAGGTCTTTTTCAAGATTCAAAAGAATTAAAAATGAATTAAATGATTGCAATATTCCAAGGGAGGTTGTCCACACTAAGCATTCGATGCATTAAAAGTGACAAACACGGCAAACAAACTGTAATGAATTCCTAGATGATTTTGTTATGAAGAAGGCCAGGATAAAACCTTTTTAGTTGTTTACTGTGCTCTGTTCAGCCTTAACGTGATTCGATGATTGTAGCTTTTTATTTCTTAATATGTATTTCAATATTGACAGAATAAGGGAAGTTTAAAACAGTTCCATCGCCTCGGAGGACATTGGTGGGGTCAGACCCTCCAAATTGAAATATGAAACACTATTAATCAGTGGAGATTTTATCAAATTTTCAGAATTTCAAGTCCCCTGCGCAAATGTAAAGCCCACCTATTGAAAACTTCTGGCTACGGTTCTGGTTTAAACCTCACATCCTTTCGCGCGATGGTTTCGTTGCTTTCGATTCGTAACAGTGTGAAAAAGTAGCAATTACGGGAATGGTGAACCTAGCAGTTGCAACAATTTGGGTGCGTTTCACTTCACGTGTTTTGCTCGGGTATGTGAGATTTTTACAGTCGTGGTAAAAGCGGATCGCAACGTGGTCCTCACGTTGTGCTTTAACGTTTTTATGCCGCCACACATATGTGCAGTGTGTTTGGTTTCTTGAGCACAGATAAGAAAAAACAAATGTGAAACTTATAAAAGACGTAGGCCATGTCACATGGCTTGAAAAAATGTAAATTTCCCGGGAAGCGTGTCAGAATTTCCCGTGGGCCGCAAGTTGGGGACGATCGCCCCTGTATGACGTCGCAAATGAAATTTGTTTTCTTGAAAACGATGCACTCAAGAGTCTTAACTATCACTGCGTTCACATAGATCAACTTAGATTGATTCAGTCTACCAGCATCGGTTCACATTCAACGTGTAAACAGTTGCATCGCCGCAGTGTACCACGCTACCGCTCGGCACGCAAAAACGAGATACTGAAGGAGTGCAAAACCGACGGAAGCGGCAAATCTTCGCCGCGAAGTGAAAAATTCTCTCGCGCCTAATCCTTGCTTAACGGGTTTCTAAAATCTCTGATTTGTGGGCACTATTCAGTTTACAAGTAGGCATACCATATTTTTGTGATTGAAAACCGGGACGCTTCAGAAGAACGAGCCTTATCAGATAAATGTGGTTCGTATCTTACTGAGCATGTAGCCATTTTGGATTCCTGTAGTCGAGGCACCAAGAAAAACTAAAATAATGCATTTTACTAAGAAACAAAACAAAGTTTAAGCATTTGTAAATTTACATATTTGGCCAATCATACTTTTCTGTAGAAAAGTAGACAATACTTTCTTCAAGAAATCTTCGTTCGATTTTATTTTCTTGTAAAAATCACACGAGGAAAATTTAGTAGCTATTAATTTTACTGGAGATAAGGGCTTCCAAATTCTGCTTCTATTATTGGACTGGTAGACATTTTAAAGGCCTAAAACCGGCTCTTGCTGAGAAGCGCTGGCTTGTAATTTTAACAAACTTGGTCTAGTTCACGGGCGTGCAGAGCTCTTGTGATGCCCGTGCCCCGGGGCAATTGCTTGATTGTATGCCCCCCAGAAAATTCTAATATTGAGGAATGTAAACACACAAGCACAGCAAAAATACCTGCCCAAACCCTTGCCATGTGCGAAAGCATTACGCCACAAAAGCTTAATCTCAAGTGAGAATAAAAAAGCGCAAAAAGTTGTCGGAGTCTCGTACCACACGTTGCTTAATTAGTTTTGAAAACTTCTTTCACCTGCTGCAACTGTTACAGACATTGTTAAGTAAATTCTCAAAGCAGGTGTCTCAAACACAAATCGCTACGAGGGCCAATGGAGGACTAATCAAGTAACCTGAGGGCCACATGATGATGCTGACGCAACAATGGCGGTACCTGAACCTTACTTGAAACACCTTTCATATCTCATTTCTTGTGAAAGCCATCATGAGTTATAGTCAAACCATTTCTACCCGTCCCATACGTTCGTTTGAAAGAACGTTATTCACTCGCTAGCTGAGCACTTTTAAATCAGTAATCAACTAAATAACGTAAATGTTAATTACAGTATTCAAAAATTCTCAGAAAGCATCCTCAATTTGGATTTGATTTTGAAATAAAATTGTTGGATCGAATTCGGATTTGAAAAACGTAAATCCGTTCATATCTGCTGCAGCCTGCAGGGTTACGGAGTCAGGGTCGCAAGGAGTCGAAGGTTTCTGGGTGGAGTCAGATTTCTAAAAAGACGAGAGTCGTCGCAGTCGGATTTTTTATCTTCCGACTCCTAAAGTCCAAATTAATGTTTTTTTACTTCGCACTGTTAATGAAGAATCCTAACTCGTGCTTGTTGAAGTGGTACAATTTCTTTTGAAACTTTTATTGCAACAGAATTCTTGCTGTGCACCACGATTTCCATTGATTGCTAATTGCTACAACATTGTTGGCAATCAAACTTCATTCACGCTATGTTAAGGAGTCGGAGTTAGAGTCGGACATTTTAACTCCTATTCCGCAAACCTGCTCTGCTAGCATCCAGCGGGTAGAAACAAAACAAAGCACGTTTCAAGTTGCGACATAGCCGTAGCAGTCCCGTAGCCACGGGGGGCTTTTGGGGGCTTACAGCCCCCCAAATTGAAACATGAAACACTATAAATCGGTTGAGTTTTTGTCAATTTTTAGAAAGTCAAGTCCCCCTGCACAAACTCAAAGCCCCCCACAGAAACGCAAAGCCCCCTTATTGAAAACTTTCTGGCGATGGTTCTGAGTCGTAGTATACTTCTCTTAGATTGTGTCAAACCGTAACTCTACCAGAGCTGGCGCGGGGCCCAATTTGGTGAAATCGGTCAAATAGGCTTAAAACCGGCCCTGTCTGCAGTTGCTAACTGCCCTGTCGTAGCATTGTGTGTTTTATCCCACTGTTTTAATGCGCCGATCGCGCCTTTATTTTTGCAGCTGTGAACTGCGCTGACGTAGCACTGAGAGTGTTCTACCCCCCTTGTTTGAACGAGTTGCCGGATATTTTTGCAGTTATGAACTACTCTGTCTTAGCGTTGAGTGCTGTTTTGCTCCAGTCTCCTAACTTGTAGCGTTGAAAATTAATTTATGTTCATTACAGTGACACATTGCACAGTACAACGATGAGTAAGGAGAGTGCGTGTAAAACAATGTGCATGTTGTATCAACCAGGGCTGTGAAGCCGGAGCCTGAAATGTGAGTTCCTTCTCCACAGCCCTGGTGTCAACAAACTTCGTCAAAACGTTGGATTCTAAAGGTGAATATGATGTCACATTGTGACGTCACAAACAGCGTGTATCCAGTAACAATGATCACCATAGACCACTGCTCAATACTAGAATTTGGTAGGGGGGGCATCCAATCAAGCAGTCGCCCCGGGCATCACCAGATCTCTGCACGCCATTGCAAACAACATACATTTTTAAATTTTCGATTATTATGCTGCTTTGAGTTAAAAACATTCATGCAAGCAACAAACTAAAAATGGTGGTAATTTTCATATTTGAAAGTTGTTATGCGGTCAACGACGGATGAAGAGATACCCTGTTCTGTGAAACGGAACAGAAATCAGGAAAGCTTGATTTTGGTGATTTCTAAATTGCTTTCTGTGAAGAAATTGTCTTGGCTGAAAAATGGTATGGCTTATTCTTGACTGCCCTAAATGCCGACGTTCTCTGCATTTATCGCGATGTATCAGGTAGTTTTTCATGTTTAGAAGTTATTTCAGGTAAACACTTTATACAACAAAACTTGATTACTGGGTGCTTTGCCTTTTATGGGTGTTGCCTGTTTCTGCACCGAGTCTGTGAGTTGTAATCTTATTGTCCTTAGCACTTGTTCCAACCAAATGAGAAATCTTGTTTGGTTTTGGTAAATACTGCCGATCGTATCCTCATTTTTGTTTCTTATATGCTAGTTGGCAAATGTAAAGGTAATATTAATTTGGAATTATCAACGCAGCAAATTGCAGTAAATCGGTGATTTTATTTTTGTAGATATGTCTTGGTCACATCTTACCGGCCTTTAAAATGTTACATTTATCGCTTGGGTTTCTGTCGTTTCTGCACTGTGAAGTATACTCAGAGCATGAATGAACTCGACAATATGTTTGTGCATTTAACGAATGTCTCAATTCAGAAGCATGGCGAGGAATATAATCCTGTTCATGGTGGGAAATGGACGATAAGGTAAAGAAACGTGTGTGATAAAACTACAGTATAGTAAAGCCCAATGATACCACGTGAGCACATTCGAATCCTGGCATGTGTAATTTAAAAAAGACGTTGATATTTCAATGAAACAGGATTTCATCTCCTGAGTTTCAACTCACATTCAAGCCCTGATGGAGCTTATATCCCTTGAAATGCACTTATCTACAAGTGATCCTTTTGATTGTCTTGAGTCTCATGCTTCTTTGTGCAATGAATTGTTATCGTCTTCATGATCGATAGCAAAAACCTTGTGCCTGGTTTAAAAACCTAGCAGTGCTAAAGATCAAATGAAGCAGTCCTTTTGTGTTGTGTTTGATGCTTTAGTCAATGTGGAATGACCATCAAAACTAACGGACATGTGACGATATCACCTGGTTCTGTGAATAACAATCATCACTTGAAAATATACCACAAGATTTTCGCTGGCATCGGGAAATAGGCGTTTCATTTTTTAATACAGCATTAACTTTAACATTAAGTTCCCATTTCTTATCAGTGGTGGCTCGTACGTAGGCACTGCGAAACTGCAGCACCTCCTATTTTCACGGTAAATTGTGTTTTTAGGTCCGTTTGTTGTTTCATTTTGATATTTAAATTTGCATTAACAAGAAGAGTTAAGAATGTGCCTTCTCTTCCCAAAACTTCATCCACAAAGCTAAATATTGTACATCTATTTGGTTTTCTATGGGAAGCACTGCAAATGACGAGTCTGGACTGGAGCTGTGAGAGTGTGAGCACTTGCAACGCCGGTATCACTATAGCAAAGTACTTGGAAGCACGCCCGTAACCAGGGGGGCGAAGCCCCCCCTTAAATATTGTTCGCCCACCTTGGAAAAATGTGTTGGACATAATTTAAAAATATTGGACATAGTTTAAAAAATTTGGGCCCCTTTTAGAAAACACTTCGCCCCACCTGATGTCTTAAGCTGGTTACGGGCCTGCTTGGAAGGGTTGTGGCTTGGCAATCAAGCCCAGACAATCTGAAACTGCGAGCTGTAGCTGTGGTTTCCACAGCGCCGGGTCGACAAGTGCATTGGCCTTTGGCGGGAAGCAGAATCACTTTGTTCCTAGTGCTGGTGAGAGGCAGCGTACTTAATTTGGATGCTCTGAAGCTTTACAATGCACCATGATATGACACATTGTATTAAACTCGTAATGAGGCTTTCCTGCAGTGATTACATTTGGCATGTGTTTTTGTACTAGACAGCGGAAAAATAAAATCAAAAAATAAGAATGAAATAGACATGGCGTCGCACCTGTTTGCGCGTGTTTTTTTTCTGTTGTCAGTAGGCTACAGCCCCTTGGTACCTCTTTGGTAGGTGGTGAATTTTAATGTGTGTACTGGCTTTAATACTACAAGAGGTTGAAAATTCTCCATGAGGTGATGTTGCATGTGGAGTTGTTCGGATTTGAAATTCAAGGTGGTTTTGGGATTGATTGGTAGAAAGTGCACGGGCTGTATTCAGAATGCACCTTGAACACATGCTTGACTTTATGTTTTCTCAACCTCAAATTAGGTACACTAAAATATTATTTTGGAGTATACCTACAGTTTTGAATTGCGTCAGAATTGAAACAGGTTTTGAAAGTCAAGCTCAAATTCGTGCTTGAAATCAAATGTCAAGTAGGCTTCTGAAAAATACCATTAACATTAGAATTAATTCTGATTTAAATACTCTCCTACGCTTTAACTGCAAAGCATGCAGCAACACCCAGTGTGTTGCAAATTCTTAACTACGGCTGCTTGCACTTATTCAATGAAAATTAATTCACGCAAATGGTAACCGTATCGCAGCATCGTTCTATTAGTGAGTGACGTCAAACAACTGTGTTAGTTATTTCACGGAATAACAATTGCTTGTCCTAAGCCTAAGTGATAAGGCACTCCTTTCTCTAGTGCGGATGTGTGATATGATCACCTATGGGTGTTTCTGTTCTCGATATACGGTATTGGATCAATGCAACTGGGACTGTGACGTTTACTAAGACCTCCATCGTGGTGCAAATCAAACGTTCTTTTTCATTGACTGACTGTGAAGGGAATGTTATGCGTGTGAGATATAACTTAACTTATACCTTATATCATATGAGGTCAGAGTGCAGTGGATCAGCAAACAACGAGCTAAATGTTGTTACTTGCGTCGGATTAATGTGTGCTCGTAACTTCAAACCCTGCTCAGGTCTATTTTGCCCGTACAAGGCAAATGTACCTCAGGCGTGATGCAGGCATACGAAAAATGACCATTTTTCGAGTGAAAAATGCGTAGACCCTCTAAACGCTGCCAACATTTTCAATGTCCGTGCATTTTTTCATGGAATTTGTAAATAAGGCCACTGGTTTGGGGTTGTAAATTCCCAAGAGGAAAGTGAACGTTCGCAGTATTTTGCAAAATGAAGTTCGCAGTATTTTATTATCTTGATATTTGGCAATGTGCCAGATATTTTGTTGCAGCATTATTCAAGGAGTTATCAGATAAATGTGAGGTCTCGGTCTCGGCTTTTATGACAAAGTCTCGGTCTTGTCTCGAAATTTGAGCTCGGTCTCGGAGGTTTAGGTCTCGACTACATCACTGATAGTGACTGAGATATTGACGATAGAAGGATTTTCTGTAATGGTGGCCTTAATTTGCATATTGGGGATTGCCCAAATATGACAGAGTGGCATCATTCAGATTCAGAGCACACTTCGGAAGTATGGAAACAGCAAAAAAACCTTGTACGGACGGTATTGCAAGGTTCTCCAAAAATCTGGGGTTTGACAACCGGACTATTAGTAGCAGCGGCATCTTGCAGCGAACGCTATATCGCTCTATACCAGGGGTGTGGCCAAACTGCGGCTCTGAGCTTTCCGAAAAATGAAATATTTGTTTTTTATTTCTATTGCAAAGTGTAGAAATATTGTAAAATGGTACTGTGGTAGCTAGAGTGCTGTACAGTATTACTTTTGCAAGTCGTTCTAAGAAGAATTATGATGTCACAGAAGCGTAGATTGCAAATAAATTCGTGTTTTCAGATTTTTATGTTGCGGCTCTATATGCCGGTCATACCTAGAGCAGGTTTGGCCACCCCTACTCTGTACAAATGTGCTGTTCTGTTATCGCAGGTGATCTTCGCTGTTTATGAGTCAGTCTGTCTACCGGGTATAGTTATTCTAGCACTTGAGAAGCTCTGTACATCATATCTGTACCTTACGATCAGAGCTGCAGCAGGTCATATGACAAGCTTTTTCGAACTTGTTGGAAGCAAAATGTAATTGCAATTTGGTCAAAAATATTTGCAGTTACATCAGATGTGTAATTCATATCATTCCATTGCTACTGTAATCTATCCAACTCTAGTGTGCAGCGACTGTTACCGCCTCGATGACTTTTCTACACTACAGTAACCTTCGACTTTATCTGGAGGGAACTCGCGGTAAAGCTGTCACTGACAAGCTGTTTGACGAGATTCACTGGCAGATCGTCATGTCTTTAAAAGCTGTGTCTGGTACAATGGCCAACGACCGGCACTGCTTCGAGGTCTATGGATATGATATTATTGTTGATGATAAGCTCAAGCCATGGCTGATAGAGGTAATTTATGATATATTTGGAAGAATGAGGATCATGGGAAAATTCTTAATTAAAACAGACACTTTGATAGAGCTGCTGTGATGCTTACGTTTTTTTAGACGTGTATTTTGCTCAAGGTGTGTGTCGTTTGTGTCCAATGTGACCCAGAGTAGACGCCGGTAGCACGGTTTACCACATGTTTGGAATAGGCTTCATGTAATTATGCTGTTACTTTATCAGAAAAAATTAAGGATAGCAAAGATACAGATTTATTCACCTTTGCACATGTGGCTTAAGCTAAAGCTGTAACCCGCCGTATAACTTATGGGAATTTGCAGTGGCATCACTTCACTTTGCTGGGATTAAAATTGATGTTATACCTACTGCTGTAGCTCAAGCCACTGTATAAGGTTTATGGCCGCATTTTCATGAAATTAAACGCTTTCCGCGCTTATGTAACTTTTTAAATCGTGGATGATCCGGAAGTGGTAATATTCAGCAACTAAACTAATGCTGGGTTGAAGCAGGCCCGTAACCAGCTTGAGACACCAGGGGTGGCGAAGGGTTTTCTGAGAGGGGCCCAAACTTTTTAAACTATGTCCAATAGTTTTCAACTATGCTCAATACATGTTTCCAAGGGGGAAAAAATTTTGTAGGGGGGAGAAAATTTTTGTAGGGGGCTTAGCCCCCCCTGGTTACGGGCCTGGTTTGAAGTCATTGTTTCTAATGCTATGCAGGCGAGATTCGAGTGCTGTGCATCCAAGAAAATGAACATAATCACAAAGAACAACCCTGTCATCTTCATGCATTACTCATTTTCTTTTAATTCCTTATTACTCGTGTCTGTCTTGCGATGGCGTAGATACTACCACTCATCCCGAAGTGCCGCGCAGTTTTTGCTGGGAGTTCAAGCGTTTTAGTCAGTTGGTTGGTTGCTGACAATGTGCTTATGTTTCTCGTCGTCGTGGAAAAATATCATAATGCTAACCTTAGTGATTGTGTCACGTGTAGGCAATCAATCACAACGCGTCTTCAACTTCCCAGGCCAACCACGTGCTTTCAAGTAACTTCGTTTTTTACGAATTGCTGCCGTTTTTTTATTTGCATTACATGCTAGGAGCTCATGGCAGTTATCTAGACTTACCATAATTTCTTCGGCTTAAACCGGGACAAATTCAAAACCATGAATGAAATAACCTGACGAGCAGCCGAAGGCCTGAGCTTGGCTAAAAAATATAACTTATTTATTTGTTTTAAGATTGTCTGAGAACACATACAAAGTATTGTACTTAGGTTCAAAGCGAAAATTTTTGTTACTTTGTTCTAAAGTTTTATTGAAATTGGAAGTTATCTCGCAAACTCGCGACACCCTTGTCTGATCTCACTTCTTAAAGCGTACAAAATGGCTTCTAACTGCAACAGTTGCTGTAGTTCCATTGGAGACAATGGAAAAATGACGCAACAATAAGCCCCCAATTTTACAAATGGCCATTGAGCGGAATTATTTCATAACAAAGCATCATCAGGCTGGAGTTCATTTTGAAAATTTCACTGAAGTGAAATTCCGGGACAGACGTTTAAACCGGAACGTATGGTAGGTCTACAGTTATCCATCATCACACACTTAGTAGCGTTGTTTGTGGCAATAGCAACTAACGAATTTACTACCATGCTTTGTGCAGGTAAACGCATCACCTTCACTGTCTTCAACTACTGCAAATGACAGGATCATGAAATACAGTTTGATAAATGACACAATTAATATTGTCATGCCAAACGGTGAATTGCCTGATGTAAGATGGAACAAAACACCCCCAAAAGAAGCGTACGGGCATTACGATCTGCTTTATGATGAAGAACTTGCTGCTCAACAAGATACCTATACTGCAACTGGAGGACAAAGCGGATCTGGCACTGAAAGAGATTCGCGGTCAAGGGGTTTGCTTGCAGGCGTTGGTGGAATGAGAGGAAGAGACCACAGTCGGTCTAGGGCCCCTGCCACATGGAAATAACACCAAGTGTCTTGGTGCAAAACTTACGGATTTACTAGTTTGTGGTTTTGCTCTTGCGCTGGCAGTTTCTCATCGAACGTCGAGTATTTGTATTTAACAGCTTCTTTTTTTTCAGTAGATTGCTGAAAAGGACGCTATGAAAACTATTTGGCAACACGTTACATGGCTTCATCAGAGTTTCTACTTCTGTTATGACGAGTAATACACTAATTTTTATAAATATCATGCAAGCCAATTGCATTAAAACTTCAGTTGCAAATTTTCTGCCAAAATCAAGTTTGCAGAAAAGTGTGTGCTTTGGCCATTCCGGTATCAGAACCGGTAGTAGTAGTAGTCCAGTTTTGATCCGGTTCTGACCCCGTTAAACGGTGGTGGCCACTAATCTCCTCAGCTTGCCTATTCCATGTCTTCCGTAGTCCCTGTTTTCTCTGACTCTTAACCTTGAAACCTGGCGCATTTCTTAGGGCATCATCTTCATCTCTCCTCAAAACATGTCCGTGCCATCGCACACTACTTGCTTTTGCCAGATTTTCCACAGTTTCTCTCAAACGACGAAACACCTGGGCAAAAAACTGAAAGAATGAAAGCAACCTTTACTGTGGTGTTTTGACAAGTGCTGCTGTACACACTCGCCTACATCGACTGTGCTTGTTTAAAATATAAAAAAAATCCTCCAATGTTCAATTGATTAGCTGACATTTTTGGAGTGAAAAATGCGTAGTTCATCTTAACGCTGCCAACAATTTCTATGTTCATGCATTTCTTCAAAGAATATGTAAATTAGGCCACAGGTTTGAGGTTCAAATTCCTAAGAGGAAAGTGACGGTGGACGCTTGCACAGATTTCGGAAGATTTTTATTATCTTGGCATTAGGCAAAATGCCAGATAATTTGTTGCAGCAATATTCAAGGAATTAGTTTCAATTACCATCAGAGAAATGTGTGGTTACGGTCTCGACTGCATCACTGGTGCCAGAGGTCATAGGCGTAGCCAGGGGGGGGCCCATGGCCCTCCCCAAATCTTTAGAAAATGTGGGGGGCCCATGGCCCTCCCCAAATCTTTAGAAAATGTGGTCATTTTGTGCTTTGAGAGGCGTTTTTCCGAACAAAATAGTGTTATTCGCCTAAAATCAAACATTTTGGCCCCTCCCAAAATTTTTTGCCCCCCCAGCCACTGTCAGAGGTGGCCACGGATCCGGAGTCGACTCTGGCAGGATTCTGCGTTTTTCTTTCGGATCGAAGTCAAGGAAGGTGGGAGCCCTGTATGCTGACTGCTACAGCCCGATAATCAGAAATTATGCACTCAGGACTTTCATATTAAACATTGCTTGATGCTCTGAAAAGGATGAGACAAAATGGTCTATCCAAGAAGTTGTGTTGTGTGCATCACTAATGTATGTAAATGTGTCCTGGGGTAGTAGTGCATAATCGGAAATGATGAAATCATTTTCCATACAAAAATCTTCCAACAAACCACCATATGTATTTGTGACCCCAGCATTGAAATCCCCCCACAAAACAAATATTTGGGCATTGCAGCTGATCACAATTGTTTCATTTTGCCCAAGTATGCTAAAAATTCGTTAAGTATTAGCTCTACTGCAGTAAGGCAGGAACATTTGAATTAGGCACAACTCGGATTGTTCAAAAACACTCGTACGCCTATAGCCATCACAATTTGAAAATGATGAAGTTTTAAGATCCTTAGACCAATAGATGGCAGTTCCACCACCTACGACTAGGCAATCATTAAAGTCATAGTCTGCCCTCCGAAATGCAAAATGAGACACACCTAAACTGGATAAATTATCAAGCTGATGTTTTGCCAACCATGTCTCTTGAAGTATAATTTGGTAATCATTTGACAAGTTTTGCACGTCAAGCATTGAAGACTTATAAAACCTGGGCAGTTGTAAGTGACCATACTGAGATTATTTAAAATCCCCTTCCATTTCTTCCTCATTTGAACAGAACTGGTTGATTGCACCAATGAGCTGTTTGGATGCCAAGCACGTGGTTTAAATCGTGTCACTAAGGTGAAATTGTGACAGTCCAGTACAAGTTCTTGTGGCCATTTCCGGCAGTTGAGCACCTCGTGTATGTCACATTCATCAAGAAATTTTGCTGAAATTTTCAAAGGTGCATATGAATCATACCTGGTTTTCAATGTTTGAAACCGAACTCTTCTTACATTCTGAAACTTGTCCCAAAACCATTTTTTAGACGAACAATTCTGGTATCTGGTTTTAATCTAAAGACAAAAAATTCCACGGTCTTGATATTAGCATCAGGTGAATTGCTAATTTAATGACACCACCTTTTCTTTCTAGCTGCTGTTTTCCATAATAGTTTTGTGAAGAAAAGTTGTGATATGTTGAGATCATATTGGTAACAATGTAATTTTCCGATTTCTCGCCGTAAAATGCAAGATATTCTGCCGCTAGGCGCTCGGGATGCAGAGATCATAAACGTATGGCATGGGGATGCGATCGCATCCCCAACACTGAAAAATTGGCATTACTCAGGCAAAAATTTTCAAAATTTGGGCAAAGTATACAGTTACATACATATGTAATGAGGTAGTGTCTATTTTCCAAGCTGAGGCAAAATAATAACCAAACCAACGGCAAAATAATCGCCGAAACGGCAAAATAGTCTGAGACTATTTTGCCATTCTTTTTTGCCCCTGATGGCAAAATAAACACTGCCCTTGAGTGAACTGGAATCATGTGCAAATTCCAGCAGCCTTCATGAAATTTGGGCCAACTAAAAAACTTTAATAACGTTTTGGGTAAAATCAGAAACATTTGAGTGAAATAGGAGCATTTGGGTAAGGTCCAACAGCCTCAAATAAATCTGGGCAAATGAGAAAAGCTTCAATCAAATTTGGGTGAAAACAAAACATTGAGATTAATTGGAAACACTTTGGTGAAGTCCATCAGTCAAATCAAATTTTGCCAATTTGCAACAACTTCATTCAATAGTGGGCAACTTCAAACGGTCTTGTTCAAAGATGGGCTGTATAGAAAAGCTCCCTTAAAATTTTAGTACATTCAGAAGTGTCTGGGTGAATTATAGGAATTTTGTTCAAATTTGGATAAAATAAAAATCATTTGGGTATATTTTAACAACCTTAATGAAATTTGAGCTAATTGGGGCTACTTTATTCTAATTTGGGTGAAGTTCAACATGTTTCCAGAAATTGCAAAAAATTTGGGAAAATTCTAACAGACTAAATCAACTCTGGCCAAACAACAATAGCTCCATTCAAATTCGGGTCAAGTGGAACATCTTTATTCATTTTTAAGAACTTCAAAAGGCTTTTTCACTTTTAGGGAGCTTCAAACAGCTTCATTCCAACTTGAATAATATACAACCACTTCATTTAAATTTGCATAGGCTAGATTTAGAAACATTTGGTCAAATTCCAACAGCCTTAATCATATTTGGGTAATTGAAACAGCTTCATTCAAACTTGGGTACAATTAGAAACATCTGGTCAAATTTGAAGAGTGTCATTCAGATTTGCATATATTATAAATATTTGAGCAAATTACAACAGCTCAAATCAAAATTGAACCAACTAAAACAACTTCATTCAAATTTGGGAAGAGTTAGAAACATTTTATAATTATAGGAACATGTAGTGCAACGGCAGGCCCGTCATCAGGGGGGGCGCAGGGGAGGCGATGCCTTCCCTAGAAAAAACTTCGCCCCCCCTGGAAAAATATGTTGGAGATAGTTTAAAACTGTTGGACACAGCTCAAAAAATTTGGCCCCTCACAGAAAACTCTTCGCCCTTCCTGGTGTCCCAAGCTGGTTACGGGCCTGTGCAACGGTGTACAACCTGCGGCCGTACGGCCGCATGGGGCTTTCGATAATGAAGTTTGCGACATCCACATGTAATTTAAAACATGAGATTTACGGCCGTGCTGCGTATATTGAAACAAAATAAACACAAGGCAAGAAAATCAGTCGACACGATGGGTAACAATCTGGATGGTGATGTCACAAAGAGTAATAGATGAACACGCAATTTATGTTTGAATGTGTTCTGTGTTGGTTCGCACTTGTCAATAACCTATTCTTCAAATAAACGTATCACATAAATATAACTCGAACTCATTGGCGGCCGTACTTCATATAAATAAAAGTAGTGCGGCCGGCAATAGCAAAAGGTTGTACACCCCTGATTTAGTGGTAACTCACCATTCCAACTAATCCTAATTTTTGTAAACCTCAAATTGTTGATGCTGTAAAGTGTACAACTAAAATGGAGCTGTAGCTGCAAAATGATTTTGCGGTAAAAATGTGGTGTAGCTGTGAGATGATAGTGTGCAGTTTTCGTGTGTCAAACTTGCTTGATATTGTGAGATTTGCAAGTGCAAATCTGTTTCCATGAAGTATTCATGAATAAAATTAACTGCGTAGCCTAACTGCAGCTGTAATATGTTGCGTGGTGGTAATGTAGCTGTGATTTTATACTGTTTAGGTTTTCATATTTTCCGTTTGTTTCATGCAACGAATTGCATATGTTGTATCCTGCCAAATTTTATTGTTCACATGTAGCTATACAGGATATTGATTGCTAGTTAAGGGCGTAAGGCTTCGAACCCGGGTAATTGGTAGGCTAATTAGACATGCAGAAACCTTGATTAGTTTACAATTGCACGTTTTAGTCTTAACATTAAGACTTGCTGTTTATACGTTACTTGGGAAAGCAAGATCAACTTTGGGCAAAAAATTTCTTGCATTCCCAAAAATATGCACTCCGGTACACTTATGGCAGAGATGATCACTACGCCGGAGTTTCGATTTTATGCCTGAGCAGGAGCTGGAGTCAATATTTTAAGTTTGAACTGGAGCACTAGCCGGAGTCACATAGGTGCAGGAGCAGCCAAATTTTTGGGGGTGTTAAGGATTTTTGCCAAACTTAGCCAAAACTACTTTCTCATTATGACCGTTTTTGGGATGACCTCCAAAAAAGGTCATCGTGTGATTCTACACAGGTTGGGCGCCATTTTTTCAAACCAAAGTACGTTGGGTGCCATTTTGCCAATATTTTCAGAGAGTTTGTCCAAATTTTCAGGAATTTTGCGAAGGTTTTCACAGATTTTGCCTATATTTTGTCTGTACTTTTAGAGAATTTGCCTGGATTTTTACCAAATCAAACCTTTGGGAGTGCGCTTGCACCCCGACCTCCGATACCACTGCGGAGTCAACATTAAGCTCTGTGCAGGAGTCAATTAAAATTTTAAGGGATCTATTAAAATTTCTGTAATGATGTTTGTTGTCAAACAGAATGGAATTAATGGAGACGTGTTTTCTGACCAGCGTACTAGTCATATATCACAAAGTGTGACACTCACTGGGTGGGAGTACAGAGCATTTCACCACTAATGATGGTTTCAGAAGTTTACATTTGCAGTGCTCTCACTTTTAGGGATTTTGTCCTAGATTGGAACTTTTGACCCTTTTCAGGATTTTCGGAAATGTATGAAATGAACTATTTCAGTTTATGTTGCAAATCATATTTGGTTCTATTTTTGACATTTATCATTGGCACTCCGGTTTTATGCTGCACTACCACAGATTTAGGGATTTTTTGGTACTGTTCTTGGGATTTTTGGAGTTGCGTTTGTGAGAGCCCTGGAAGTTAGTGCCTTAGCCTTTGCAAAATACAGTAAGTGGCAACGCAGTTTGGAAAATTGGGAATCCATGCCGTAAACATGAGAATATGTTGGGCTGATAATGTGGGCAAAAAGCAAAATAAAACACGAAAAAAAGAGTTGTCAACAAAGCAGACTACAAAGAAGTAACAGTGTAGTGTACCGAAATGACCTACACTACAGCAGAGATGAGCGGACTGTGAAATTTTTAGTCCGATCCAGTCCTGATCCGCAAAATTTTTGAAAATCATGAGTCCGATCCAGTCCTAATCCGCTCATGTAAAACCATGTGTTTTTATTTTGCCTCATGAGGCAAAAGTACTGTTGGAGCTATTTTGCCTTCAGGCACAAATTATTGTTGAAGACAAAACAGTTCCAGCAGTGCTTTTGCTTCATGAGGCAAAATATACACAGCCTTGCGAAATTTTCAAAATTTAACAAGGCAGTGTCTATTTTGCCATCAGAAGCAACAACACTGCGGAAGTTAGTTTGCCATTAGGCGAACTCAGTTGGTTGAAATAGACAGTACACTTAAATTAACATAAGGTCTTTGTCACGTGAACTGAAATCCTAAACCCAGTCCGAACCTACACTAAAAATCTAAAACCAAAACCTAAAGGCAGTGGCGACAGAACCGCCCATGGATCTTCAAATTTGAAATCTTTTCGACCACCTCCTGCAGCATGACAGTAACGCAGGAGGAGAATGCAGTAGGCTTGGTAGAAACATAGTAAAGACAAAAGGTAAACCTAAAACCTAACATTAACCCTAACCGTAACCCTAACCATAACACTAACTTAACCCTAACGCTAATCATAACCTAACGCTAACCTCAACACTTTAACGACCGCGCGGGCCAATGCATTGGCCCGCACTTTTTTGGCCATAAATCGCCAGCCCCTAGAGCTAGAGAGCTATTCAAACCCTCTACGGATTCAGTAGGCTAAGTCTTCTAGTTGACAACGAAAAAGTTATTTTTTCGTTTTCGGTTTGGGGTTCTCTGGGGGGACTGCCACAAGCGGAGGTGTTTTTGCTTTTTTGGCCACCTTTGGCTGGCCCTGGACCCCAACCCATTGGGCCATTCTTTTAGCTCAAGATTTTTTTGGAAACAAGGCCAAAATCCGCGTCTTTAGAGCTATTGAATGACTTTCTAGCATATCTGTAGCCGAAATTATGGACAAAACACCAAAAATTGGTGAAAATTTCAGCACCCACAAACCCCAGTCTGGGGTGGAAAACACCCCTTTTCTAAATGGCCATCACTCGCCAGCGGATCGAGCTAGAGAGCTGTTCAAATCCGATCTGAATGGGGAAAGACTTGTAGTATAGGCTGAAAAAATACTTTTCGCCATGCGAATTCGGCCTTTCTGGCTATGTTTACAAAACCACAGGTTGTTTTGACAGGTTTCTCAAAACAATCCATGGCGTCAACGTCCCGTGGGAGTTCGAAAATCGAGCCGAATCACTGGCGCGAAACCGCGCGAGATTTACATGTATTCTGGGCTATAGTACGAGCTTTTAGAGAGTTTGATGGACATTCTAGCGTTTCTAGTTGATGAGTTATGGCAAAAATGGTAGAATATTAACTAGGGAAATCCCCGGAAATTCCTGACATATTTGGAATATTTTTGGCATAACTTTTGAACCAGAAACGCTAGAAACTTGATCAAGGGCTCTAAAGACGCGTATTTTAGCCTAGAATCCAAAAATACTGCGAGACGAAATATTGGCGCGTGGATCGGATGATGACGTCATATAAATATCCAAAAAACATACCCCCATCATGATCCCATTGGCCCAAAACCCCCCATCCAAATTTTAAAAAAAATTTTATTCTAAACTACACGACGCCACTAGTCATTACAGTGTTTGAACAGCTCCGTAGCTCAATCTGCTTCCGAGTTATGGCTGGCAAAAGTTTGCCCTCATAGGGCAAATTATGGCTTTTCTGAAGTTTTGAATTAGGCCAAAAACTGGGTTTTTGACCCATAATTTTGGCTACAGATATGCTAGCAAGTCAATCAACGGCTCGTTAGACGCGGATTTTGACTACGTTTTCAACAAAACTTAGAGTCAAAAGAATGGGTCAATGGGTCGTGGCCCAGGACCGGCTAAAGGTGGTCAAAATTTCCAAAACATGCCCTCATTGTGACGTCACCTCCAGAAAACCCCAAACCGAAAACGAAAAACGTTTTTTTCGATGTCGATGTCAACTAGAAGACTTGCTGAATCCGTAGAGGGTTTGAACAGCTCTCTAGCTCTAACGGCTGGCGAGTTATGGCCAAAAAAGTGCCGGCCAATATATTGGCCCGCGCGGTCGTTAAACCTAACTCGTAAAGCAAAAGTATGGAAAGTTTTGAAAAAAGTAAAGAAAAACTGACTGCACGAATTGCAACGTGTAAGCAGTCATTACTATGAAAACGTGAGGTGCCAGGGTGAGAGCTAAACCGAAAACCATTAGCACAGCAGACATGAGACACATCCATTATGCTACTGGGACGCCACCACTTAGTGACAAACTGACTGCATTATTCGAACCGCGTCATGCGAAGTTGTGGAATAAGTTTTGAAATAAGAAGATCTATGGGCGGTTCTGTAGCCACTTCCAAACTCAAAAGCTAAGCCCAAAACTTAAACCCAAAACCTAAACCCCAATGCCAAAAAAATCCAAGACCTAAACCTAAACCCGAAACCTAAACCCTCAATCAAAACCAAAACCTACAGGCTATCCTAAACCCGAAACTTTTTGCCGAAAAGTACCTGAAAGTAGGCCTACATAAAAAACGCTCCCATCAAAGGTGTAATCTCTACTGGCTAATCCAAAGCAAATGATGAGAGCAGAACTGACAAGCACTCAACTTCGTTCCCCTTGCTACCAGTAATACGAACCCGGTGATACCAGGTTATTTTACAAAAATTAGCAAGTAAATTTGAAAAACAAGCCCAAAATACGTAAATTAATTTTTAAAAAGCCCAGCATGCGTTTGCCAAGAAAATTCAACAAAATAAAAATCGGTAGGAAAATTAAATAAAAAATCGGGAGGCACATCCGAAAAAACAAGCCCAAAATGAGCATGTTTTCACAAAAAACGCCCAAATTTTCTGTAGAAGTAAATTAAAACAGAAAAAGTGCCATAAAATTTGAAAAAAGCAATCCACAAAACGGAAATCTGCATAATAACAAGTCCAAAAAACAAGCAAATTTCAATTAAAACAAGCCCAAAAACAAGTAAATCGCAGGTCATCAAAAACACCCACAACTCCACAAAAAACAAGCCCAAATTCGCGAGAAAACCGCAAGGTTGGCAATACTTTACGAACTCAACTTTATATGTGGACAAAGGTGGATACAGTTTGAATAGCAAATAGTCCCAGCAGAGCTTTTTCCGGAAATGGCACAATATACACAGAGGTGGGCAACCGCTACTTTATTAATAGCGTCGCTACCGCTCCCGCTCCCGCTATTTGTTAAATTTAATAGCGGCGCTACCGCACCCGTTACTGAAAAAAAATAGTAGCGAAATATCGATACCGCTATTGCTACCGCTCCTTTTGCTGCCCTTTAAAAAAAATTTGTCGTTGTTTCACTGGCGTAGGATCTATTTTCAAAAATCTCACCTTGAAATGTTTTTCGAAAAAAGTTGTTAAAGAAACACAGACTGCACAAACGCCCAGAGTGCATTTAGCTTCATGAGTGGATTGCTCTAGGTTCAATAATTCGCCTTTATCAATGCAAGTTTCGCACTGTGTGTACAGTACTCAAGACTTCAAGAGAATGGTCAAGCAATAAAAGATCAAAACTGTTTTTGACAGAGTTTAATGCGCGTGTAAATTGAATTAGACCCGCAACCAGGGTGGGGGCAAACCGGGAAATCAAAGCCTCCCACGAAAATTTCATGCATTATTTTATATTTTTCAAAAAATGTTATGTTGGTCTATGTTTTATGTGAAACCCCTCAACAAATTACTGACTACTTGTATTTTAAACTGACGTCCTTGTTTCTGCATGGTTCAATTTATACGTGATAGTACTTTAGTGTAGAACGTAGTTTATATAGCCTGCGTGCAAAGAATTGTTATTTGGATATTCGAGAACAAATTGACCAACCACCGTTTCCTTAACATTCCAGCTTTTGAAAGTGCAGCCTAACTGTTGAATGCTTTATTTTCAAAGGTGTGCAATGCACACGGTACTGAAATCTTATTCACATAAGATCTATCATAATTTTCTTTTATTCCTTTATGAAAATAAGTTTCCTTATCAGTGCATTCAGTGCCCATACGTACTTTTTGGCAATATCTGAAAAACTTTTGCATGAAAATATGCAAAAAACACTAAGAACCACACATAATTTATTTAACAACTGAAGAAAAATCAAACCAAGCGGTCAGGAAACGGTTCTTTTTCTTATGCGAAGTTGTAGCATCCAAAGTTTGGTGTTACATTCGGACAACGATCACATGCAAAAATCGACGTCATGTTATTTGCAGCTTAGCACATGGAGGTGAATAAAATTTTAGCAAGATAGTGGTGATAAAAGAAATCAATCACTTGATGTTGTGTAGCTGTGTCAGGCAAGAATGTTAATCAAAGAAAATTTTTTTCAGCACCAACTCTGCTTATTCAGCTCAGGCGATGGCCACTTGCAAAAAAATGGCATCATGTAATTTTTACCTAAACACTTGGAGGCAAATAAAATTGCAGTGATGAAAAAGCCCAACTACCTGATGTTTGGCAGGGATATGTCAGGTTTTACCGCAGATGAACCAAAACTTTCGTCAATGATAGCTTTGCGTGCAGAGTTAAAAGAACGAAAATGTGAGATTTGTTGATTTAAACTATGTTCAAGCAAATTCTTGATAACAAGTTTAACGCGAGGTGATTTATCCGTCATCTCAAAGAGAACACTTTCCTGTAGTTCCCCAGAGAACGTTTGGTTTCCAAAACGGGGCAGTCGGAGATTGAACGGACACGCTGTAGCATGCTTGGAAACCAACACCCTCAAGTGACCGCGAATTAAGATTTGGCAATGTCCACAGTTTATGCCAACTTTTTCAGCAGTTATCACTGATGTTGAAAACTAAAAAATTTTTGTGAAACAATAAACATAGCGATTGTACGTACAACATGAGTTTTACAGTAGAAAAAGCTTTTGGTGTTTGGTAAAGTAGCCTTATTTGATTTTTGCTGAATAGCAGAACGTTGAATGAGTAGCAAAAAACAAAAATAATGTGCTTTTTGTGCCTCGTTTCGTGAAAGTGTAAAATTCTTCAACGAAAATAGTTTCACACAGGAGACAGATTTTTTTAGTGAGTAGGGAAAATTACTGATTTGCCATTGGAGTACTAGGGAATGTCGCAAATTACGTCCAACGTCAGGCAGTATACCTTTTACAACACGAAGTAATGCAGATGCTTCGAAATGTTTCAAGTGAAGAAAGTGGCCACTAAGTGACCTGTGCGGGACAGAAAGGGTTGAAGTGAAGAAAGAGGGGAGCAAACAAAATACTGTATACTGGTGAGTGATTTCAGGAAAATGTTTGCAAGACAAATATCAAAAGTACAACTTCATCGGCGAAGATTACAAAGCAAAGTGCACAAAAACTTGAAAGTTGGTGCACAACGTTAAAAGCATGGCAACTTCAACATTTGAATGTTCTGCGCATTGGATTCATTGTAAAGGCTTGCTACGCGATGTCCAGTGTTGGTTTGATACACTATAATTAGCATGACGGGATGTTTCGGTACAAAAAATAACCGCAACCATTTAGTAGGTTTGCTTACAAGCAGTGCAACCCTTGGAATACAAAGAAGCTTTGCTTTCTATGCGCGTTAAAGCTAAGCCGTAAAAAAATTGCATTTCGATTTGGGCAAAACACGTAGCTCAACAATTGATTATGTTACTTGAAAAGCAACAGTGGATGCCTGTAATCGCATAGATTGTGTTGCTTATGATTGACATCGCTTAGACAAACTGGCGATTTTTATTCAACGTTGCTGTACATTTTTTTGTTCCGCGAAAGTTGCTTTTTCACAGGTGCAAAATGTTCGTTGCTGGCCTCGTGTACGTTGTAAGCATCTCAGAATATGCAAATGGTAACCAAAACAGACAATGCTATTATTAAGTTGAGTAATAACATTGTCATCCACGGTTCTCAATGACGATGTTTTTTTCATAAGACTAAATTCGTCAGATTAGAAAAAAAGGGAATTATGTAGTTGTTTTGAGTTTAGTCAGCAGAACCCGAGGCACAAAGCTCAAAGTGAAGACCCGTGCCAACACGGTTAGAAAAATAACGTTTCCCCAAACTAACTGCAATGTTAAAGAAACGCTGTGATACCTGTAAGAAAAAGAACGTGAGATGTAGCAGAAAAACGATATTTCATTCCAAAGGTAAGTTACAAGAAGTTTTTCGTGCTGGTTTGAACGAAATTAAATACGACTACGTAGATTCCAAACAGCATTTTTATCTACAGTATCATGTTTCAGCAACAGACATGAAAGCACTTTGCAAAAAGCAAACGACACTTCAAGCAGTGGTGTACCTCGGGTTTCCCGCGCCTGGGGACAAACTCAGTTTAGGTGCTCCCACCCAGCCCGTTCGTGGCAGCATACAATAAAAGAAACACTGCAATCTAATGCTTTACTTGCAATTATCTAATTCGAAGGACAAAGTTTTCTTGCTTTTGCTGCTGAAAATTTATCGATTATTTTGTCAAAAAGCTGATATGATTAAAATGTGTCACATATTTTAACCTTGAAAATATTTAACGCCAGTGAATCTCTGTAAGGAGTTTTGCTAGCAATTTTGTGATCTGAATTTTGATAATCATGTCTGTGGAGATGCTCAGTTTATAGGTGAAATTACATAAAACACAGGTAGAAACCGAAACAGCGGTAGGGCAAGGGTCAGCAAAAGTATTGAGGGAAATGCAAACTTATAAAAAACAAAAAATTCTTCGCAAATATGTTTGTTTCTGTTCAGCAACAATGTTGACCTCAAAAATAATAACAGAGAGTGTAGAAAACCATTCTGAATGTTGTGGCTGCGTGAATAGCTGCAATACATTTGTTTCAACTAGATCTTGTTAACCATGAAATTCCCTATGACACTGTGATGAAAAGTTAGCTCTGCCCCCGTTGCTTCCTTGTTGAAAAAACAGGAGAAGAAATGCCCCCGCTCTCCGCGCGTCCTTGAGAGTATCTGAAAAGTACACAATTATAGCCTAACTTTTGTGGCAGTTCCTTTCTAAAGGAGAGGAACAGCACACGTTTAGGACAATTCCGCGAGAGCACTGGTTAATAGGAAGTGTCCATGGCACGCCCAAGTTAACAATTAAGAAACTTAGAGCCGCCGGTTTCGCTCGACCCGCTCAGTTTATCACAACAGGGTTGTATTCACTCATGGTTTTGTTAATACAACATTAAGCGTGGCGACATTTATCATAACAGGGGTTTATAGTGTGCATCAACATACACAGGCATTATTACAGGTGATAGGGGTTAATGCGAATTTGATTCTTTCACAGAGAGAGAGAGTAACCCATCCTATTCCTATTGGGCAGTCGTACCACGACCTGCCTGAAAATTGGTTAAGATCTCGGTATCTCCGTGAGTCTAACCGTTCTAGGGTGTTTGTTGGCTACAAGCGTGTCCTAGATCACTAGACCCCACTCGTTCGCCAACTATTTAGCTGTTAAGCCTGGTATGCCCACGACTGACTGAACCTAGCAAGGACACAGGTATATATAAATTTTCTCGCGTATTTTCATTGGTCCAAAATCGGACGTCATACGAAGTTACGTTTCGTCGGCGTCCGTAATAGGGACCTCGGTATTCGCTTCTAGCTGTTCGCCGGAATTCGAGGGCGTTTTTCCCGCGGCTCGTAATTACCGTGTTTTACCCGTGTGAATATTGTGTGCTAGCTTTTATCCGTCTAAATCGAAAATGTTACTTATTGTTTTAAGTCGGGTGCTGGTGCAAATGCTTTCTACACTATTTTGGCTTACTCTCCTCCTAGGTTTGACTTGTGATTACGTGTGGAGTATGAGTACACAATAGTTCAAACAAATACACTGTACAATGTTCTTGTCAACCAAGTGTTTGCAAATCTAGTGTTCGTCTTCGTTCTTCTTGAGTTCAGATTGTTAGATAATATAACTGTATGCATTCTAATTCTTTCTTTTTGCCTTTGTTATTTAATGAGGTTATCGGCGAGCTTCCAAGTTGCTTTTGAAGTCTTTGTTTGTATTTCAGAGTCACAAGACGTTTCATGTTGAGGAGCCAAGACGAACTCAACCCTTTACTAATATACTCAACGCTGTTGAACATTTGCAATTAGAAGTTTGCCAAAGTAATCAGGATTTATTTAAACATCCCACAAATAAAAATCATCATAATTACCTTCAGAACCACATCAAATCCATTTCAACATGAAGTTTGTCAAACCATCAAAGATCAAATAATTTCCTAAACATCAGATCTGTTGTCGTAACAACATATTGTTAAGCTTTATCGCTGCTCTAAAAGTATGTGCAGTTACATGCACTGTGAATGTTGGATTCCCGTCCATTGTGACGCAACTATGGAATGTGAACGAAGTGGGAAAGTTCGCAACCCTGGCTATCTGAAAGCATTGTGACGCAACCATGAGTCAAACCACATGCGGGCGCTGGTTGCTGGAGACACAAGCGACGCCTCAAAATGTCACTAATGTTCGTAGTTGCTCTCTTTGCGTACCTTGGTGATCTTGATGAGATTTTGCAACTGGGTATCAGCGACTGCCATTCGACATTTTGTAAATCGTAATTACTAGCATCCACTGACATTTCGTAATTGTTGCGTGACATTCCAACCTCAATTTACGCCCTCAAAATGCTGCATCTGGGGCAGATGTCTCCCCTTCCCCCTGGCTACGCCACTGTCTTACTTCAAGTTATGCATACAGCCAAATATATTGAAGTCGAACCAAGCTACAAAAACTGTAATATTGACCTATACTTCAAAGCAAAAACCGTAGTTGCACATACAGCGAAATGTTGGACCCAGTGACATATTTTTACAAGCATTCAATTCACTCATATGCAATTTTACCTGTAACAGTAGCCAAAGTTTCGATGCACTAACTGTTTTAAGTTTGCCGCTGATGCTGAGTTTAACCAAAATAACGTGGAACCTATCGATCAGGTCAAAAGCAACCTGAGCTAAATATTTCATAATGCTGCTAGCTTACTGCAAACAAATCATTCAAAATCAACGCAAAACAGTGAGAAGAGCAGTTACTATCAATGTTTGCTGACGGAAGAGCTCTTGGCCACCACTCACTCCAAAGTAGTGAATAGCGGTAGCGGTAAAATGGTGATAGCTCTTTGCAGTATCCATTATTTTTTTCAAAATAGAGCGGTGCTATTGCTCCTGGAAAATTAGATTGCTACAGTAGCTCGCTATTTAGTAGCTCACTATTGCCCAGCTCTGAATATACACTAATAACTCTGTAAAATCTGCCTAAAATTTTTGATATGGTTAGAATGACCACAATAGAACAACAAAATTTTCTCAGTCCGATCCAGTCCTGATCCGCTAATTTTCAAAAAAATTGCAGTCCGATCCAGCCAAAATTAACTTCAGTTCTGATCCGTGCTCATCTCTGTACTACAGTATAGTGATTGGATTTTATGTGTTAGAAGTTAGATGTAATGTATAGTAGAATATTTGTCTGCATTGTGCAGATTTCTGCACTAGCCACCACTTGCGTAGACCAACCTCTGCTCACATTTTGGAGCGATCCTGAACAAAGTTGGATGTTTGCCGTGGTAGTTGCACCTTAAAGCTAAAGTAACCTATATTGTTTTGCAGCACTAAGGGATTATCATCTCATTTCAGAGATGAGCGGACTGTGAAATTTTGCAGTCCGAGTTCCAATCCTGATCCACAAAAGTTGAATCCGATCCAGTCCTGTCTGCAAAATTTTTGAAAATTAACAGTCCGATCCAGTCCTGATCCACCCATATAAAACCATGTATTTTATTTTGCCTCATGAGGCAAAGTAGACACAAACTTTTGGCATTTCCAAAATTTAATAGGGCACTGTTTATTTTGCCACAAAAGGCAAAAGCACTGCTGGAGACATTTGCCCATTAGGTGAACCCAATTGGTAGAATTGGTCAAGTGACAAGGATGATACACTTGGGTTAGTGCATGCTAGCCTCTGTCACATGGCCTAAAACACTGAACCTGGACCCAAAACATGAACTCATAACTTAAACCCATAATTTAAACCCAAAACTTAAACTCATAACTTAAACTCAAAACTCGAACCTAACAGCTAAACAAAACCCTAAAACGCAACCCTAAACCTAAACCTGAATCTTTTCCAAGACTACATAAAAAGCTCCCCCATCAAAGGTGTGATCTTTACCAGCTATGCCAAAGCAAAGTTTGAGAGTAGAACTACTGAACACATGCACAGCAGGCATAGACACTCGCACATTGACAACATTCACCTTGTTGCTATTAATACGAACTCAACGCTGTATGTGGAGTCTGGACAAAACTGGATGCGTAGCAAAATTGTCCCAGCAGAGCTTTTGCCATTGATCTCAAAATACACATCACAATTCAACCAACCTGAAAAATTACATTACAACTAACACGTTTGATGTGGTTAGAATAATCACATCAAAACAACAAATTTTCTCAGTCCGATCCAGTCCTGACCCGCCAATTTTCAAAAAAAATTGCAGTCTGATCCAAACGTGATCCGGCCAAAATTGGCTTCAGTCCTGATCCCGTCCGATCCAGTCCTGATTCGTGTTCCAGAGATTAGAGATATGGTCTGCGTTCGAGTAGATCCTTTTTCTATATTGACGCATCAGATTAACTGCTCCGGGTTCAGGAAAGAGCGGTACTTGCAGACAATAGACAAATGTCCCGCACCAGACGCATGCCGTGTGCATACAGCTTTAGGGTTTAGGTTTACAGAGTAGTTTTCGGGTTTGGTTTTGGGTTCAACTTTTGGTTTGGGTTTAGGTTTTGGATTAGGTTTGCTTTTAGGTTTAGGATTTTTGGTCATGTAACAAGGACCTTACGCCAGGGCTGTGGAGTCGGAAGTCCTGTCATCCGACTCACATTTAAATTAATGGGACCACTTTTTCTTTACTTTTTTCAAAAGTTTCCAAACTTTTCTCTTCAGTATTACAGTTTACGTTTGGGATTTTGTTTCAG
>Ga0210059_1002347_pt1 | contig 29593 bp, 22 predicted proteins | sample Ectturendosymbi2_FD_188042 | JGI IMG/M metagenome (GOLD analysis project Ga0210059, IMG submission 188042) | Ecteinascidia turbinata endosymbiont from Florida, USA - Sample 2 (SPAdes) (version 2) | ecosystem: Host-associated > Tunicates > Ascidians > Unclassified | place: Key West, Florida...
ACAACACATTATGTCTATGACATATTTCCCCTATTGATTTAGTGTACATAGTATATAGGAGCGGACCCAGTACTGAGCCTTGGGGTACTCCGCAAACCACAGGAAGAGTTTTGGAGACATCGGGAGACGACCGATACCTTGGGGAACCATTGGGCTAGATAACCAATTAACACTAGATTTAGACCAAACGTTGCGTTAAACCGCGGCGACAAGTATTTCTTAACTTTAGCACAGAGCCGTGGTGATAATCAATTGTAGCTTCGTTTTCGCAAATACACAATTTCACACTTTGTATAGGCTGAGTAGGTCAAACATACGCCAGTTTGTTAAAAAGGCATCTATAACGTTTCCCAACTCACAAATCGTTTTGTGAATTACTTGTGAATTATATAGTCAAATTTAAATAGCTAGATAAATACCTAATAGTTTTTGGTAATCCTGCGTAGTGCAAGTAGCATAAACAAATGCTACCGCAGTAGCATCTTATAGTGCAGGGGTTCTCAACCAGGGGAATTCCCCACCAGGGGGGAATTTTGTATTTGCAAGGGGGAATTTTGTATTTAGGATTTTGTTTAAAATGTAATCAATTGGGAAGAACTGAGTTTCTCTTCTTGATGTACTGATGTAAAAGTGTTCTTTACAAACTAAATTTCTAAGGGTGGATTTTATCTGTGAATAACGGTTAAAGGGGTGCATGGGATAAAAAAGGTTGAGGACCACTGTTATAGCGTGTAATGACATAAAATCCGAGCAATTTTCAAAGGCGTTGTGGGGCTAAATCCTTGGCGTAATCAACTGCATACGTTAACCAGTCACTAAAGAAGTGGATGAGATCCAAGTCTTCCATGTGCGCAAGTTTTGCAGACCTACTTTGGGAGTCGGCTGGTGTCTTAGAGCAAAGTCGCTACTCACTTCGATCGAACGTGTGTTACGGTGCGCATGAAAAGCGTGTAAATATAAAAATGGCTATCATAATGGCGGCCACGATGATTTCTTGCTCAACTACAATGTGGCTGGAAAAAGCGCAGCCCAATGCAGAACATGCACTTCTAGCTTCGAGATTTTCACAAGCGCTTTTGCAAAAAAGTTTTTCGAGCAAATGGTGGCTTTCGTTCAAAGTAAAACTTGGAACTTCACTAAAGACAAACTTTCAAAACTTGTCGATTCAATGAAAGTAGATTTTCTATCTCCTGGCGTATTTGTGAATATAATTAACCAGAAAAAAACGCCATAAAAAGGCACATATTATGGATGAAGATTTAAAAAGAAGGGGCATTAAATACATGAATGTTGAGACCCGGTTGTTGTTTGCCCACCCATATCAAAATTTCTGGCTACGCGCCTGGCACCAGCTTACTGTATCCCATATAGTGGTGATGTACAGCAAGCTTCGTTTCAAAACCATCGCAAAAATTCCTCTTTGGTAATCCTGGCGCGCTACAAATACAACTTATCCTTGTCTGAAATGCCAGCTGTCAGCCATTAGCCTTAAATGAACATCGTAGATTTTTGCTTTGCTAACAGTTCTAAAACTAAATGCGTGAATACGGTGTTTGGTGTTGATACACATTTTAAAAGTCGTGAAGCTCAAACTTTGGCTAAGAAACGAATTGATATTAAAGTCTTCTTTAATAAGCCATAGTCACTGACTAGCAACAATAGCATTCATTCTAGCTATTTATTTGTGATTACATGCGTATTGTGACAGTTCAATCAAATTATGTAGAGCCTTAGCTTTTCCACCACTGATTTCCCTGTACCTTGTCTGAAAAACGAGAAAAAATCAGTCTTGTCAAGTTTTCGGGGTCTGACCTGTACAGAGTCTCAAAGTGTTTCAACTTTCATATGATGTTAAATTGTCACCTGTCTTACAGTAAATAATTTGAAATCATTCAGCTGCAGTGAGAAGAGTCAGCAGCAAAATCCAGCGTAAGTAGCAGATACTTGTTTATTTTTGTACTTGGCCCTGAAGAACCACCTGATAGAGATTTAGAAATGTTAGTACGAACTGTTTTGTAATACTCAACAAGAATGCCCCCTTGTGCAATATTTCAAGTATGCATGACAAAGTTTTTGAAAACCCATTGATGACTTGGGCCTTATTGAAATTCATAATAACAAAAAAATCTTTATTCAGAAGTTTGGAATAAAAAGGGTACTCTTGAATATGTTGCATATAAGCAATATAGAAATGCGCTTCATAGAACAATTAAAGCTGCAAAACAAAACTATTACGAACAACAAATCTCATTACACAAGCATGACCCCTAAAATCTTTGGAAAACTACATCTAGCATACTGGAAACTAACCCTAAAACTAAAGTTTACTTTTTGCAACATTGGGCCTGAACTTGCAAAAACAATAACCCCGCCTTCTTCAGTCTCTTCGCATTTTAGTCACTCACACCTTAACCTCAACATTTTCTCTGATGGAGTCATCTGTAGAAGTATGCCTCTATACTCATTTATTTTTATTATGAAGAATATCAAAACATTCAAATAATGACGTTAGCATAATTTTTGGGCCTACACATGGTTGCCAGATTGGCCATCACATGGCCAATTTCGAAAAATTTGGCCATTTTTTAACTGCGCTGGCCATGAAAAAACGCATTTGGTCATTTTGTAAAATTTGGCCATTCTTTTGGCCATTTTTTCGGTTTGTCACTGTGAAATAAAGTTTTCATTAAATATTTTGTCTTTTTGTATTTTTTGGACGGTATTCGTGTCACTCACTGTTACAGTAACACCGTAGCACTTCAACCTTTTATTGCTTTGAAGTGTGTACTGTGTAGTGAAGATTTAGCCCTTGCATTCAGTAGATTTTGTATAGATGTTTCAGTAAGTGATACTCTCTAAGTTACCATTGGTATCTGCTGTGCTCGTACTGCTGCACTCGGTTGTGTGACTGATAATGTTACAGAAGTATTTTGCATTTTTGGTAAGATATTACCTTTAGAAGTTTCTCATCACTTTTACAGTAACACTCTGCAGTAACTTCAACCTTGTAATGTTCAAAGTGTGCAGTAGTTATTTAGCCCTTGCAATCTTGTAGATTTTGTGCAAGTGTTTCAGTTGGACCAATCACGAGTCAATGTTTGTTCTCAAGTGTTCCTGCGCTTTCGTTCATATGTGAACTTACTGATGGTTTTGAGCATGGGGTTAACTCATTATGATCATCAACTTAATGCAGTTCATTACTTTAATCTTATGTTCATATATTTGGAGCGCAAGATCAAGAGAATTCTAGCCTTGTCGTTGAATTAGAAAGTTAATTTCAAATTGTTTAATCCAGAAATGGATCAGAATGGAAGCATGTATCTGCAATAATTGTTTTTAAAATATGGTTCTACGTTTTATTAAGATAAATAAAGACAAGTTGTAACAGGTAATTTTGAGTTTACTGCAGAAATTGCTGTTTTAGGGTAAAACTTGCTTCTTTGGCAAAACCACATTATTTTCGGCAAAAAATATACTGCCTCTGAACAGTTTGAGACACCTATGAATATGGAAATTACCATAGTTTTTTTCAGGATTTTGGCCATAAGCTACGAAGCTACGAAAAAAATCTGGCAACCCTGGGCCTATATAGTGTTGGCTGACAAAATTGTATAGCTTACAAAAAAATCAAAAATATTGCAACTGCAAACGTCAATTTCTTTTGAAATAAAAGACATTCAATCTGGATTATACCAGCAACATATCTACTACAAGTCATGTATTACTTGTGTTCGAAACACAGTTCCGTCGAAACATCAATATATCCAGTGTTTTGTTGTTTTAATAACACAACATGTTAAATAAAACAACACTTCTCGTTCCTTTATCGAAGCAAATTCGTCTATGATTTCATCAAAATCAGATTTCTCTGCTTCGATCCTTCTACACTCATCAAAGCTAGATCACACAATCTGTCCCAACTGATTGAGGCTCGGAAGTTTGAAAGGATCAGCTTCATATAACTGAAAGATCGGTCAAAGATCAGTGCGATTGGGGCGATCGCCCCCTAAAACCTACGAAAGTAATTTCATTCACTATAATTTTGTACAATTCGGAAAACAACATTCGCGATATAAGGCCATTTAGTCGTCTGTTGTCTTGTCATAGCAGTGTTGTGAAGTATACTTCATTTCTCTTACAGTAGTGAAGCTGTTATGAAACTTGACTAACAAATATTACTGAAATCGCCCCCCTCTAACGTTACTGGCTGGATCCACCCCTGCGTCGTCAACATTATTTGCAAAGCAATTCGACGATTTGTATAGACGCTTAAAAGACCATATTCAACTATTAATTTTATGAGGCAGGGCCGCAACCAGCTGAGAGGGGGGAGAAATTATTGTAGCTTGTTGTTGTACTATTTCGGGGGGCAAAACAATTTTAACTTGTTGTACTGTACGTTGCAACTAACAACTAAACATGTTTTTGAAAATTTCGGGTGAGGACAATAGCCTGCTTACGGGCCTGTCATGAGGTCTTCACGATGCGATAATTTTAAGTTGCACGAATTGAAACGAGCATTTTGCAATCTAGAAGCTTCTCGTATAATTGCTTGCCATCTGCATCTGAACTGTACACAACTCCTAAATTGTCCCACATGGAATTTAGCTTTTTAGAGTCAGAAACCGTAACAAAAGCCTTGGACATCCAACAGCCAGCCAATATTGGACAAAAAAAAGTGTAGGTCCAAACAAGACTAACCAATTTCCTCTTTCATGGCTTAACATTTTTTACTCAACTGTTGCGGTACCGATACTAATCGCCGATGTTTAGCTATTAACTAAGGTGCTCTTCCTTAGTCTCTGGACTGAGGCATTGTCTTTAGCCTATTATCGGACACTAGTGGCCACCCAAAGAAGTTACATAAACTCCGAACGGGCCCTTAGGAATTTGTAAATGTGTGGGAACTTGACAGCATTTATTTGCGTGACAGTCAGATTCACACAGCCACGGACTTAAACTCGTCTCAGACAAGGGCGTCGGAAGGATTTTTTCCAGGGGGGGAGCAAAAGTGGATTTTTCCAGACGCAGCCAAAAATAGCTTTTCATGGAGGGCCAAAAGTGGCAAAATTTCATTTCACCCACTCGAAACTAAGAAAAAGACCTATTTTTCTAAAAATGTAACATGAAAATGTCAAATTTCAAATACCAGGGGAGCCACGGTCACCCTGTCCCCCATTTCCGAAGCCCATGGTCTCCGACAGATTTTGACTAATATCGTTTTACCTGAAATGCAGCACCACAGACTGGCTTAGCCTTGCTGTTTATGCTTATAGCGTGAGAACTGAAAAGAACGCCCAACCACAGACGATGTCTTGTAGTTTTGGAGTTTTGGCAAGTGAGCCTTCTTGTTCTGTCACAATGTCTGGTTCATCGCGCTGTGTCACAATAACACACTTGTGTCATAATGCTGGATGGTGCTGACGAACATACCAGACTTAATGCATTAGATACGGGCGCTGTGTTGATGCAGCTTTGCAGAAAATGTTTGTTTGGGGCGCAAAATAGAAGTTCAAGAAACTGTAAGTCATAATTTTTTTTTGCCAAGCAATTTTTGCGCCCCCGTCAAAGTAGCGCCCATGGCACGTGCCATTCCCGCCATACCTTAGATACGCCACTGGCCGAAAAGTCCTCTTTAAATCAAGTCTTGTGTTTAATTTAGCAGCGACCATTCTTCCGCGAAAAGTTGCTTAGACTTGCTCGCGCTAACTTATGCAATGTATCATGCACTTTCTATCACCAGGTACATTTTCTGTTGACTTGGACCATGTCGTAGTGAGATTGACGACCCAGATCCTTTTCTTAACTCTTTGCTCATGTCAAGAGACCGGTTGCGTTTACAGAAATTCTTTCAACTCCTCGCAAGTCCCTCACAAAGGAATGGACGAACTGGTTTGTCATTTTAAAACGGCCAGTGAGGGCTCATGTCCTTCCCATGTTGTTGTCATCTGCAACGGATTCTTATTTAAGATCAATCTGTTCAGTTCTACAACAGGTACTTTTGTAAAAATCTATGACGAACAGCTTGTTTGTTGCTTTTTTCCTAAAATTTTTGAACATTTTGAAGACCCGGAAACGTAATCGTACACGTGCAAGTGGAATTCAATGTAAGCGATACAAAGACTTGTCATAAGGCAACCGTAACTCCCATATGGAATGCTTGCGAATATCAGCGTATATATAGTCTGGTCCCAGAGGCGTAACGAGGTTAGATAGCGCTCGGGGCAAGAAGGAAGTTTGGCACCCCCATGTTCGAACCTGAGGACTATCGGAAGCGAATGTACTGTACCGAAGAAAGTATTTGTGACATTGTTAGGACTTTACTGCCCCTCCGCCAGGCCCGTTGCCACGGCGGGGGGGGCATTCGTGGGAAGTGCCCCCCCATTTTTTTTGTTGCCCCAAATGATTCAAACTCAAAAAGTTAACAAATTTTGCAAATGCTCGCCGTTTTTAATTTGTATAATCGTTACGCCAACTCGTAACACCACCGCACATTGCATAAAAAGTTAACCTCATTGTTACAAAATAAAACGTGCAAAGGATCTTCCACACTGGCAGCAATTTCGATTTGTGACGTCACAGTCACTGAAGACCGTCTTTCGAAACCATTTCCGCAGTGGAAATTTCTGCAACCAACAGTAAAATGCGTAGCTTATTGGCTAGATCAAGGGTCTCTAAACTAAGGCCCACGAAGAAATTTTGTCACTGATGAAAAAATAATAAATTTACAACAATTTGTTGACATAACATGCCCCGAGACAATCACATTACGTAAGACGTCCAGCCCTCGACATGTTCTGTATTAGCTTGGGTGGCCCTCGGACATAAACTTTTGGAGAACCCTGGGCTAGATCATTCCGTGTAAATCACATAAATTTGAGTAGAAAAGTAGAAAAACAATGCAAATTTAAACTTTTTCACTGGTACCTTTGGAGTTGGCTGAGATTCATGGTTTTTAATGGGTTATAGGCTGTTTCTGACTTGTGTTTGCTGGCCTGGATAGAAGGAGATCCATCGTCAGATCAACAGCATTGGGGGTGGCTTAAACCTTGTCTGGGGGATTCGTGGTAGTACACACAAAATTGGAAATTGACTTTATCAGGGAGACTAGAGCTTGTATTTGGAGGTATTCACTGTGGATTTGATGGTGTCATCTCGACTGCCCCTACATCTTTTGAACAGTGTCACACCTTTTCTTCATAATCTGGACTAGTGAGATTGATGTTTTTCTTCACATCAGCAGTCCCACGTCGAAATCTGTGAAACAGCGTTAAACACTTGATTAAAATTCTACTTATATCAGTGGCGTTAAATGTATTTTAGGACAATATTATGAGACGTTTATGAGATTGTTTTTCACGATAGCCAGCAGAACTACCTAAAATGGGAGTAATGTCATAGCAAATCTCTTTCATCCATTTTTTGTTTTTGAATTACCGTTTCAGTAATAAATATACTTTTCATGTCCATGAAACTGCACAGGCTTCGTTTGGAAATATGATCGTCATTTAGCTATTTATTGGGCTCCAAGCTTGGAAATTGAGTTGTCACTTCCTAGTGTAAGAAGAACCATTCTACTTTTAATTTGGAATAAGTTTCAGACATTGTTTTCTTCCGATGTGCGGACATCCAAAATAGCGTCAGACACTAGTGCGCAGCATGCCTTAGTGAAGTGGCCCAAGCCACAACAATGCGCAGCGGTGGTCAAAGGCATAACATCCCCGATGGTGTGAAAACCATCGGAAGCTTCCTTTGGCCAAACAGCTAGGGGCGAAGCAAACCGATCCAAAATTAGGGCAGTGGTCCGCAATCCCCAGGCTGCGAAATTACAAAATGTGTACTGGTGGTGACACCACTCGGTTTCTCGGCATGTGATCGGTCGATTCTTCCCATAGAAACGTTGTTGCAAGAGTACTCCCGGGTAGCCGTAAAATTGTCAAGCATTGACCGGTCCGCGCTTAGAAGAGGATTGGGGACCACTGCCTTAGTGTAGTGTATACCTTTCAAACACTTATTGTAGATGTAAAAGAGTGCTGGGGACACCCATAGCGTTCTCAGGTGTAACTTGTGAAAAATAGGACCTATCTTTTTGGACCTGCTTCAAACTGTTTTTGAATCAATGATAAAAAGCGATTTTAAACTGTGGTGATTCTCTGAATGATCGCACAGTTGGACCAACAAAAATAACCATTTTCTTGGCCTAGAAAAAGTAACCATCTTTTGTGTGGTGCCCAACGATTGTCACAGAGAAGCTGGGGTATTTTAAACAAGTGAAGACTGATTTTTTTGCGCCCCCTTATTTGACTGCACCTCTCAAACTCCTAGTCTGGATCCGCCACTGCTTGTCAGTCAATGTTTAGAGCCCCCAAATCAAAGTTTGGGAAAGCGATGCGATCTATTCAAACAAGCTGGTACGTAAATCGTGAATGGCTAGACTATTCAGCTCAAAGGAATGCTTGTTACTGCCTTCCTTGTGGCACGTTCCCTGTTCTAATAACAGAGATGAAGTATTTACTCATACAGGATTTCAGACTTTGGAAGACAGGTACGGAGACAAGTAAGGGGCTGAACAAGCATTCCTCTGGTAAATCGCACATTCAAGCTAAAAATGTCCGTGTGGGTTGGTGGTGCGTCAAGCAGGAGAAAAAAGCTGTTTTTCAGTTGAGTTAACATTGTCATGAGATGTGGACAGTCGCAACCGATACTACCTTTCAGCTATCGTTAATGTCATAAAATTTCTTGCAATAAACGAGTTATCGTTCAGCAATTATAATTGCAGAGGGCAGCTCGGGCTTGAATGGATGAGCCCGAGTAAAGCGGGAGCGAACAAAGTCGAGAGAACGCATGCTACAAACGATCTTTTTTCATTCGGGGCAACTGCAGCATGAACGCGAAAGGCCAGACATGGAACAAAAATATATGAACAGTGACAAGGCGCAATGAAGAGCCTGAGTTTGCAACCTTGATCAATAAAGTTGGTGGTGGCACAAATATAAAAAGCAAGCAAGCTAGCGTTCCATATTAATTATAAATCGTTATCGAAAATTCGGGCTGAGCCCGAGTGCCGGAGTCGCCACTGGTGTGGTCCAACGCGCAATGTCGGTTCTCGTCAAGATACTTCCATTTTGGTTTTCCAGACTTCACACAACTTATTGCCCAAATGTTGTTTAAGCGTCGTCCTGACTTTAATCACAAAGAATTTGGCACATTAATGCAATTGCGTCCTGGTGAAGAGGAAAGTGAAACTAGAACTGTGATTGGATCTGTTAAAATTTCAGCCTTTTAACCATCAAATTTGTTGTCTATATGAGCCATTTACTTGTTGCTACGGTGGTGAGCTTTAACCGAGTAAATTGTCAGTTTTACTTGAAAAAATTAATATGAACTATCCTTCCTTTGGAAATTCTTGCCATTTGTAGGGGTGATCCTGTATTTTCGAGGACGGGATCGGGAATCCCTGAACGCGTCAGTCTGAGCTTGTTTGTGTTCATTTATTGTATTCAGGACAATTTTCACTCCGATTGCCAAAGCAACTTTTGTTTTAGGGGAGTCATACACACCACCTCAGCTGGCTAAAGCTTTACTTTCTATATGCGAAAAATGCAAAAAACGAGCTAACGAACCCGCCCCTGGTGTTGCCGCCCTGACGTCGCTTGATCGGGAGACGTGGGCTGACGTGCGTGATCACATGATCAGGATCAGCGAATCAAATCGTTCATCTTTGGAGACCATCGACACTTCAATTGCAGTTTTCTCATTTGACAACGCCTCGCCCAGTGTACGTGAGTAGAAAGCATGTTACTAGCTAGCTTAAGTCATTAGGGTAGGCATTTGCTTCACGAACTTTGACACACCTTCACACACTGCATTCATATGCTCGTAGCATTGGTGTAACCACGGTTACAGATTCGGAGGTAAAATATCCAACTCCGACCTTCCCAAAATTTCCGACTCCGATTCCCGACTCCGACTTCTTAACATAAGGGTATGAAATTTGGCTGTTAAAATCAATGCAAATCGTGGTTCACAGCAAGAAATATCTGTTTCAACAAAAGTTTCAAAGGAAATTGTATTATTTCAACAGGAATTCCCAATTTAGGAGTGTGATTTTAAAAAAGATCCAGTTGGACATCCGGAGTCGGACAAAAGATCCGACTCCAACTCCCAACGTTGTTATGAATCGGATTCCACCCAAAAACCTCCGAATCCTTAGGACTCCGGCTCCGACTCCTCCACCCTGGTTTGCACCCCTGCCCCCTGTCAGTTACGCCACTTGCTCGGCGTGATAGTTCACGAGCGTGAAATTCAAGTTCATATGAATTATAGCCCCAGCCTGCCAGGCTCCGTTTCAAAACAAACATGCCAGTTACGCCAATTCCAGTTTAATTGAGCATAATCAGACACTGGACAAAAAATCTTATTAATCACAAGCGATGTTTCTTCGGCAGTCATTTTTCAGTCAGAGCAAATCTTCACCTGAAGCAACGAGTGCCAACACTCGAGCTGCATTAGTATGGGCAGTGGTGTAGAAGCTGGGGATGCAAGCAGTCCTATCGCCGCAGGGTTAGTTTTTGTGGACTTAGCACCCCAAAACAAAGCTCCAAGCACCCCAAATTAAAATACAAAGCACTATAAGTCAGTAGAGTTTTTATCAAAATTTCAGAATGTCTAGTTCCCCTGCATAAACGTAAAACTCCTCGAATGAAGACTTTCTCGCGTCGGTTCTGGGTGCAAGCGCACCCCCAAAACTTTTTATTTGCCAAAAATTTGGGCAAAAAAGTTTCGACATTTTTAAACGATATTAATGAAAATAAACTTCTTAAGGCTTACAAACACTGCTGTGAAACGTTTGCTCGTTGGCTAAAATAACTGTACTATCATGAAAGATTCATTGCTATCAGTAACATAACTGGATGTTTCGTTGGTGTAAAGTGTTGAGTTTCCTTTGGACAACTCTGATGCAAGATACATTAGATCTTACAGGCAAGAACTACGAATACGGTTTTACCTAATTGTATACCTTGAAAACCAGTTCTTCTATTCTTGTACGGTGAAAGGATACAACACAGGTCTACAACATAATTTTCCTGATTAATTTCCTACTAGGCTATACTAAAAATGCTTACAATCAACATGAATTCAGCAAAGTCACCTACACAACTGCCAGCTCATCAAGGAAAGTGCTGACAACGAAGCTACCCTCAATGCACTTCGCAAAGATTGGCTTAGATAACAGGAAGCTATGGATCGTGAGAAGATCAATTTCTAAGACGTATTAGATAAATATGAATGTTGAAAGAGAAATGTGTGAAATCAGTTCTTGGTGAGTTCATTTCTGGTGTGTCTATATGCCCTAACAAAGTTCCTCAGTAAGATTCGGGGCCCCTTTTCACCCGGGACTCCGGTCGGGGATACGGGGCCCTTCTTCCAGCTCTGTATATACACTTCAAAGATGGTGGCGGCAGATATCATTTTTTAAGTTTTGTGCAGAAAAAAAAACTTTTAATTCAGTTTTTTTGACTCAGTGTTTGTTGACCGAAATGTTCAACTCGGGATTTTAGGGGAAAATTCTTATTTTAGTAAAATTTATTGCTGCTTTTGCGAGTTACTTTGTATATTTCAAGCAAGAACCACCCATCGTCAGAACCAACATTTATGGTTGCGATATAACGTAGCAAACCTGAGTTAAATCAAGGGTCAATTTTGTGATCAACCGTGAACAGGGCCTATGAGAGGGGGGTCCAGCACAGGCGCGTAGCCAAAAATTTTGATAGGGGGGAGCAAACAACAACCAAATCTCAACATTTGAATATACAATGCCCCTTGTTTTTAAAGCATCATCCACAAAATGTGCTTTTTTCTGACGCATCTTTTTCTGAATAATTCTATTCAGATTTAAGCCGGCATGTAGAAAGTCTGTTTTCCTTGAATTGACAAAGTTTTAAAGGTTTATTTTTAGTAAATTTCCAATTTTTTACTTTGAATGAAAGTCACCATTTTCTCGTAAAACAGTCATGCGAAAGTGCTTGTGAAGATCTTGATGCTATACTCGTTAGTGCAAGATCTGCAGTCAGGGGCTTAACGAGGTTAGATGGCGCCCGGGGAAAGAAACACGTTTGGCGCCCTCATGTTCGAACTTGAGATCTTTCGGAAGCAAATCTGCTGTTGAAGAAAGTACTTGTGATATTGTGAGGACTTTTCGGCGACCCCGCAGTGATTCGGCGCCCGGGTAATTGTGCCCTCCCCCATCGTTACGCCTCTGTCTGCAGTATGCTTTTTTCAGCCAATATTGCAGTTGAGCAAGGAGTCATCGTGGCCGTCATTGTGATTGCGCTTTTCATATTTACACGCTTCTGGTGTACACCAACACACGTTCAATCGAAGTCCAGCAGCGACTTTGACTCCCGAAGTACGTCTACAAAACTTGCGCGCATGTAGACGTGGATCTTGTCCAAGTCTTGAGCGACTGGTTGACTTACGCAATTGATAATGCAAATGCTAGAGTCCTTCAAAGCTTTTGAAAAATTTTTGGATTTTATGTTATTAACCCTTCAGGGGCGGCCCATAGACCCAGTGAATATTTTTTCATGATTTTTTTTAATTTTTGTCTACTTACCGTAATAAAACCATAAATAATTGTCTTTTTTCATATTTTGCTTTACTTTGGTTATTTTATTATGTTCCCGTTTTGGGAACGTTGGGGTCTACTGCTACTTGAAAATACATGAAACTGACTACGTTTCTCTCTGGCAAAAGTAATGAGAAATTGCTTGTATTTCTTCAGTAAGTCCGCGTATTTACTAGCGTTTGAATTGCCTTTCTGTAGATTGCTCTTCAAACATATGTTCAGTAACCAGGAATCCCCCTGCAAAATTTTTCGCCCCCCCCCTGGAAATACGTGTCAAGCATAGGTCAAAACTATTGGACATAGTTTAAAAATTTGGGCCCCTCTCAGAAAACTCTTCGCCGCCCCTGGTGTCCCAAGCTGGTTACGGGCCTGTGTATGTTACACATAAAATACGCTGGTTTACTTTTTATAACATGACATAGCCAAAACACCAATTGCAGAAAACGGCCGCGTATGCCAGCGACTTGAGAAAAGTTAAAAAGACTTCACCTCGCTGTGTGTGGAACAGTGCACTGCATTTCTTATGAAGTCTCTTCAAATTCGCCACATTGAGGCCTAGTGTTTTTTTTGGCAGAAAACACATCTTGTGAGACAGATTTCAGTGTAGGTTTCACGCGGTCATATCGTACTGTTTTGTTGCGCTGTAAGGCCACCCAAACGGAGCCTTGCTTCTACTTTTACCATGTACCTTGCGATTTCTCTTCGAAATTGGAGATGTGTGGTCTTAGTGTGATTGGCATTGCTGTAAAAGCGAAAGCCGCCACAACAGAAAGTTTCAGGCTGTTGCTAAATATGTCCCACCACCACTTTCGTGATCGCAGCCGCCGTCGGTATGATGACAGCGCACGATCGCACACATCCATGCCACGCATCCCTTGGTTGTACACCTTCACAATGTGTAGCTGTTCTACTGCTGTTCTCTGTTCGTTTTTAACCCGTCTTTCTGTTTGCTGACAGGTGTCACAGCAAAATAGTGGCTGGCAATCGTGACTGGACAGTTATCGTTCCATCTCACACAAATAACACTGCCATCTTAACGCTAATCGTAAGATCCTCTGGGCAGTTTCTTACAGTCCTTGTTTGCAATCAAAGGGCAGCGTCCAGTTCGATTTTTTCTAATTGTAGCCTTCCACAGGCTCTGATATCTTTGGCAGCCAGGCCACACAACAACCGGTGGTGGCTTGCAAAAAACTTATCGAAGAAAACTAAATGTTGTTTATCACTGCTTACTGGACTAAGTATGGTGGACACAACGTATGATCTTAATGGGGTGGTTCTCCGAGAATCTTTTCCACAGTAGGCCTATATATCCTTATGTGGAAAACTCTGACCACTACACAGCATCCACATTATATATCCAATTTGCACTGTGGATGCAGTAAGACTGTTTGGAGGCTAAGAGACAGAATATTCGACGACCGCTGCACAAATGCATCTGTCAACCCCTCCCCAGCACAGTGAACACCCCCTCCACACACAAAAGCCGTAGTTTACACACTAAATATCAAAAATGTTCAGGAAAAGCACTATTTCAGAAAAAATGCAAGTTTGAAGGACTTTTGTTTGTTTGGTTTCGCTGAAAGTTACAAGTGGTCTTCTTTTTTGCCCATGACTGTAGCACTCCATCGTCATGCTGGTTATCCTGGGAAGCAATTTCACTGTATATCTGTAATGAAATAGATTGGTGCATATGACAAACTCTTTTCACATCTGTCCAACAACGAGTTATTTCAACAGCACTCTAGTGTGAAACAAGAATGAGGTTAAAAGTTTCTTCAATATTGTCTTCCTATTACTGACCGTCTGTTGCCAAACATGGATATTTCTGTACTGTGAAGGACCAACGTTCCCATTTTGGGAACATCATTTTCAAACTCTTTGTGAAGAAAGAGATGGACACAAAATTGTAAACTCACGCTTGGATCAGTTAAATAAAACTACAAAAAATATTTTCATGGCATATTTTTTTGAAATTTTTTCGAGCTTACAATAAACAAACAAAGATTAGTTCGGCCACCGGAAAAACTACGTTTTGACTGAATATGAATCGCCATAGAAACAAAACAACAATTTGGATTTCAGGAAGTGGGTGTAATTTTGATAGTATCAATCTAGAAAAAATTCCTGAAGAAAACTGGATGTAAATTGCTAATCCGCGAAAGAGTTACGAGCATTTAAAAACATGTTCCCATTTCGGGAACGTTGGTCTCTAAAGGGTTAAACGCTATGAAATGCGACTGCGGTAGCATTTTTGTACGCTGCTTGCACTAAGCCTTCTTCCCATAAACGATTAGGTATGTATCTAACTTTTCAAAGTTCACAATAAAATTCACAAATGTTATAAGTACAATTTTTTTAATTGGAGAAGTTATGCATGCGCCCTAAACAAACCTGCATATGTTTGACCCACTCAGTCTACGAAATGTGTGGAAACGTTTGCGTATTTGCGAAAACGAAGCCACAATCGATTTTTACCACGGCTGTGCAATTTGCAATAAGTTATGAAATAGGCCTACTTGTCGCCGCAGCTTAACACAACGGTTGGTTAGTTGATCTGTCCCAGTGGTTTCCAAAGTATGAATCAAAACCCAAGGAAAGGTTGAGAAGGGTCAAAAAATAGGTCGTGCAGCGACGATCCAAACAGGAGTTACAAATTTTCAACTTTACTACTGCTTGTCTGTGTCTGTCTGTAGCAGAGATACTTGAGAAAAGAGTAGATTGCTGACATTAAAAACGAACTTAGCAACTTGCTGCCATAAATCATCCACACTTCCAGTATTTTTTCATACGTTGTTTGAGGCTTGGGTCGCCAGGTGTTCACCAAACTCAGATTTGCGTCGCCCTCAAAAAAGTTTGGCAAGTAAGCGGTTGAAGTCTTTCTTTAAATCCATGAGTGTTTAACAACAAAATCCAATCGACTAGGAAAAAACTCAATTTGGTCACATGCGCTTTATCGAGAAAACAGATTGCAAGGTATCTGTAAGTAAATGGCAGTGCCAATGGCCTTAACGCTTACAAAATAAAAAGCATCTTTTTACTTTCGTTAAATTTTTCTGCAGACTCTTCGCGTTGCAACTGAATGCCTTCAAATTTTCTGCAGGATAGGGTGGCAATCAGCATCAGGTGAATGTTGAAACACTATCAGACTATGTACAGATCGGATTCTGAGTACTTGACAAAACTGTTTTTTTATTCGCTGGCAAGGTAATGGGAGATCATTGATGAAACCGTTAAGGCTCCACATATTTGTGATTGAACAGTCACAGTAGGTCTATATGCCATTACAACTAAATATCTCGAAAAACTGCTATTGTTGGTAAATAGTGTCCATGACCTAATTGCGTAGTAAAAAAGACCTTGAAACTGAATTACTTCTTAACCAAGCCTTGAGCTTCAAGGCATACAAAATATCACCACCATATACATGCATTCAGTTGCAAAACTGTAGAAAAATCTACTATGTTCATTTAAAGCAGGGGTCGGCAACCTACAGCCCGTGGGCCGGATCCGGCCCACAGCCCCTTTACAAACCAGGGGTGTATTGTATTAAGTAACGTCTTCAATCCCACATGCAAGGCGCTTGAATTTAAGTATGCATCGCAGTAACATGGAAAACGCAAATATATGAAGGAAGGCGAGGATACATACATGGCGGTAGCAGAAAGTATACGCATGATGGCGCAAATACATGTACTTTGATGAAACACAAGTTTTTGAGACATATGAATGAACGACGTCAGTATGCTTATTATAATGTAGTACTGCGATGACTTCCAAGTACTACATCGATTTATAAAATGCATGAGGGAGTGGGAGGCTGCGAAGGACCAAGGGTCATCTAGACTGCAGACCTCCCAAGGGCGAAACTGCTTATTTTGTAAAGGGAACAGTGCATAATAGTTAATAAAAGTCTTTTGCTCTGGGTATAAAATGCAACATGGGTAATGCGGTTATACAGTAAATTGAAGTAAAATGTATTGCAGGCAAAGCCAAGCTACGAGAAGAAAATGGTTTAGAGTTATCAAATTAAACATTTACTGTTTTCACACATTCAAAAATATTCGTTTACGCTAGAGAGGAAATGCGTCAAAAGCTGTAGATTGAAGAAGTTGACAGCGTGTTATGCCTGCCACTGCTTGTGCAAACAGGTTTAGATTTTTCAACAAAGCTGCGTGATTTGAATCGGTTCTTCGATTAAAGAGGGTGTGTAAAATCTGGAATGCCAGAGCAGCTTGCAGACAGCTGATAGCATCGAGTTTCGATATACCGCTCTTTGAAAATATCTGCAGCGTTAGTATCCACTGACAACAAGGAGTTATTTCAAAACTCTCTGGCAACAGATCAGTCACTCCCTCCTGGATTTCATCATAGAACTCCATGATTTGAAAACAAAACTCCTGGTTATTTGCGTCATTTAGAGAGATATTAACGTTAGATATTCTGTACTTGCTCATGTCTTGGAAACGCTGGCACAAAAGTCATCTCCTGTTGAAATCTTTGTCGTACAGTCGACGCGAACTGTCTTCAGCAGTTAGGTTGTCGATAAAGATCATCAAGAACTGGTAGAGAACGTTTTCTGAAAGCTTTGTTAAACGATGTCGTCTTTCAGAATTGTGAAACAAAAATGAACTCTGTTGTGATCTGTAACAGTTTGGACAAAAGTAGCAGTTTGATCGAGGTTCCAGCACGGGGACTGTGTTACACAGATGATTATTCCATCAGTTGATGGCAGCATGTCCTCTGCTTACATTCATGCCAAGTGTCTTTTCGTAGACGTAAATCTCACAAAGACAGCGTCCTTGTAGATTGGCGGCTTCCTCTGTTTTTGCAGACGTTCACAGACATCATGCGCAGTGTGATGACGGGCGACCCAGCTCTACGCTGGCGTGACAAGTCTTACAATGAGGTTTGGCACAGAAATGGAACGATGGGCGCTTGTGGCGCTCATTCTGCCATCGACGGCATGGTCATGGTGTTGTTCATGCAGCAGGCGATTTCCACTTTCCGACAATGCAATGGGGAATGGACCGGTTCCGAAAGTGTAGGTTAGTGATTACGTAGCGGTTCTGCTTCTACACGCGATAACATTCGCTATTTGCCCAGAGAGAAAACAAGTATTGGATCATGTCTTAATACTTGTCGTCCTTAATATACTTTCCAAATCTTCTCTCTTAATTTCTGTGTGATTTTTATCCTCTTCGCCAAAATATCAAGCTGCGCTCACGGGCGTCGGATAGGGGTCCAGTGCTCCCCGGATTTTTAAATTTAATATTTTCTAATTAACGCTTTAGTACAAAAATGTTTTTCTTTTAGTATCGAGTTGGCGAAATGAAATTTGATCACTGTTGGCCCCTATGGAACAAAGGAAAAAATGCTATGGCCATCCCTTGGAAAATCCACCAATGGCTTTCTTCACTGGAAAAAAACTTCCGACGCCCATAGCTATGCTTGAATACGCAGAATTTCACAACTACCGGCGAGTGAACGCAATCAGACTTAGTGCGGGTCGGACTTTTAAAAATGGTAAATCGTGGTGAAGCTTTAGTTTTTTTCCTAGTCTTCAACAAGAGCAGCTAACTGATTTAGCCTAATAGTAATCCCTTGACCTTGAATAATATTTATTTGGATACTGAGGGCCTCCACACAAAGGCCTCCACCTCCATATGTCTAATTCCGGCCTTGACCACCTGACGAACATAATAGTGTTCGCTAGTGTCAGAGGTTTGTTGTGCATGTGAAACTTCGTCTAGTGTTACGACATCATATTGCAACAATGTGAAATGTTTTGAGGCCTATGGTAGAATTTTGTTTTCATGAATGCTGCAACACCAGCTGTTACTTGTGTAGATGATATTTTGATGAACCTTGATGTAAAAATCGTCCTTAACTGCGCTATATGTACAACAGAAAAGAGTCTTTTCGGGGAGGATGCTAGAATCTTGCAAAAAGGTTGTGCCACCCTTGAGTGATGATTGAACAGAAACACGTCATCATAATAAGCGAAAATTTCTGTTAGCTGCTAATGCTATGTCAGGGCGCTGAAAATAGATGTTGCCTAGAGGGCTAGGATGGCTTGTTCTGGTCCTATAAAACTGTAGAAACCCCATTAAAAATAATTACTAGGCCTTGGCCGTTGGAGCTGTCAAACGCGTTTGGACTAACGATTTTTATGATTGCACGAAATAGAAACACTCGTACTCCGTATGGCCTCGCATATGGAAATCACACCTGAACTTTTCAAAAGCATTCTCCGTCTCTATGGTTACTTGAACAACAAACGCTCCCCATCCACGTCGCCATCTACTCACAACTTAATAAACCGTGTAGCAGTTACTAATCTCAAATGCTTCCTGGTAAAATGGAACGATTGAACTTCTATTTTCGGGGTTTCATTCGATCCCGACCCCAGCAATGCGTCTTCTGCCAACCCATGATAATCTATTCTGTGCGTTCACATTTTCCTCTCGGTCACGCGAATGCGCGAAATCCCTAAAGCTGAAGCCGTGGCTTTACGCATACGTTCCTGAACCGACTTTCAGATGTGTTTTCATCTGCCTTTTTTCTGACGCAGATGACGTAAGTTCCGCAGAAGAACTGGAGTTCGTCGTGGATCCAATCGTAACTTCCGGAATCGAAAAAGGACGAGAGGTCGCCAAAAAATTCGCGAATGATTTAAAGGTGGTCAATGTCTTTTTCGACAAGTTCGGAAAAGTCGATTTGAAGAAAAGAAGGGTAATAACTTGGCCTTTAAAGTTTACTTTTTTTGGTCAAATGCTTTCACGAGTGTGGAACAACCACTACCTTTCACTTCGCCTAAAATCTCGTGTTAACAAGTGCTGTGTTCTCATTTTCCTCCTGTTCTATGCGAGAACCTGATCCATCATCCAGCGTCTTGAACATCGCCTGAAAACAATCCACTTTGTTTCTGCTTACGTTCTATTTTAGGCGCGTCATGGCGCGATTATATACCCAACATCTTTGTGATGGAGTTCATTTGACATCACTGATATTTAGATCAGCCGCCTCTGTCTTCCCTGGGCAGTGCATGTGCAGAGGCAAGAAGATGGCCGCCTGCCAAACTATCTTCTGTACAGTGTTCTAGCAGTCGGCAAACATCCAACCTGTGGTCCTAAACTCTGATTTAAAGGTGTTTTGAAACACGACCTTATAAGCTTCAATGTCTCACCAGAGGAGTGGCAGTCAGTTCCAGTCAAATGTCACAAATGGCGCACTGCTTTTTCATATGTAATGAACAAATCATCTCAAAAATTTCAATTAATCACTCCGAACGACGTCGCTCTCATCGTCACTGTCGGTGGGACAGGCAATGGTAATAACGACGACGAACGTTTATATTGTTAAGTCACGCTGTTTGTTACTTCTATTGCATTCCACTAGAAATTTGAATTATTTACTCTCAGTCAGTGGCGCAGCTAGAATGAGGCCGAAGAGGCCATGGCCCCCTCGAAACGAACTTGCTAAGATTTTTCGCTGGTGCTGTATATCAATTTAAACTGTTCGGAAAATAAAATATACACAGAAGGAAAATAAACAGAAGGAACAGTCGGACGAACGTCAGGGGACTGGCCCCTCCCGAACAAAATTCCTGGCTGCCCCACTGCTCTCAGTGATACATTCTTGTTCAATGTAAGAGGATAGATCTTGATTAGAAGCATTCCAGAATTTGAAACTGATAAGCACAGCCTGTCCAGTTGATGAACGAGGCCAGATGCAGGTCTGTGACCAGTTTTATCGCCAGGTTTTTACTGTTGGAAAGGTGAAACAGCAAATGGCGGGAGCTCTTTCATAAAAGCAATCCAAGCCATTGTAGTTTTAAAAAAAATTGTCAAAGAAACAAAGAAACAAAAGCAGATTTTTCCAGCTTAATATTTCAGCGAATGACCAAAAAGATTTTCACTAATTCCGATTACGAAATAGCGCCGATTTTTAAGAAATTCCAAAAAAACTTTTTTACCTCTAAATTCCACCAAAAGGTCAACTCCTTACACTGAAACACCAGGCATCTAACTAAAGGGCTTTCCACTCGTGACAACTCTGCTAGGTAAGTCGAAACTGAAGCCCAAAGCTTTCCAACGCAATTTGAGTGGCACGTTGAACTGACACATTCATTTTTCAATGAGTACAAGAAAAATATTTTGATAGCAACCTTTTGGTTCAAAGTCACAGCAAAATTCTTCTCGAGAACTAGAAATTATATTTACCTCAAAGGTTTGTATCACGTAGTAAAATCCCGATGACGATTGATTCTACTGAGGACATGCTGGCCTTGAACATCATTTCGCCACTGCCTTTACTGGTTGCCGCTAATATCGAAATAACCAAAACAATCTGTTTTTTTGGGACAAACAAAAACACTGTGTATTCGTTTCAGATTTATCCTGATGCCATCGTTCAAATCGCCTTACAGCTCGCCTACATGAGATTACACGGAACGCCAGCAACCACGCACGAAACAGCCACAACAAGACAGTTAGTAGTGCTTCACGCTATTTCATTAAAAAACAGAATCTTGCCAATTGTCGTTTTGTCATTGCCACTTCGAATGTGGGAAGTGCATGAACCTAGCTAGGAGGCATATCACTGATCAATAATGTGAAAGTGGTAGTTAGTCAAATGCCTCTTCGCCTTGTCTTCAGTTCCAGTTTGTTTAGACAGCTGGTTTATGTTGCAGATCTCGTGCTGCGGAAGGAATAGCTGCTTCCTGTACGAATTGGCTTCCTGGTGTTTATATCATACTGTAGCTATACGAGTAGAATTGCGTAAATGTTGAAATAAGGCATGCAATGCAGAATTTGAAACATTGCTGGAACTAATCAAAACATTTTTACAACACGTATTGTTTGGCACACTCAAGCATGTGATGTGAATATGATTGTGGTGATATGTTACCTTGCTTCGCTCGTAAATTGCGATTGGACCATCAAGCAATCTCGCTTGATTGCTACCGCAACTGTGGCCGGTTGTTCCGAACGTAGTCATTTCTACTTTCTCGCCGAGAGATGCGCACCGTTTCTTGATCGCGGCCGTTGTATTCATGCTGTCTGCTTTTACGTTCTTATCTGATTTAGGTGTACTATAGCCTACATCTAGGCGCAACGGCGAGTTACATGTCACTATAATGATATGATTTGTCCTTTCTATTAACGACTACCTTTGGCAGAACGCATTACTTTCAAGTTTCAACGCAGGTCTACTTCAGAGCCGAAGCTAAGTAATTAAATTAACAGATGGTGATTTTCGCGGCAAACCGGCCAGACCATCAACATTACAAGAAGACCCGTTTAAATTTGCTAACACTTCAATCAGGGTTCACAGAAGAGCTATGAAAGTTTATTTTTAGATTTGGAGCAATGTTAAAATATATAGCAAAAACAGATCTCGGACCGTTTCGTGTCAACGTATTTTTGTGGACTGTTTGTCACATGCAGGTTCTACCACGGTCGGACTGAAACCTGCAGGACGTGCACACCTGAGTTGGTGGAGTTTTGCCGAGCGGCGATTGAACGAAAAAGCAACTCAGATCCTCACGTCTGCTCTTTGCTCAAGAAAGCAAACGACAAGTTTATTTATCTGATGAAGGAATGCAAGAACAACAGAGGATGTGACCGACATTTCTTCGGTCTTGCAATTGCTGCAGCTGTGAATCATTCGTCGTTTTTAATTCAAACGCTTGTGCTGTAAAAAATTATGATGTAGTTTGTTCACTTTTCAATTTAGATTTTAAAATGCGAAGTCAAAACTACTTTCGTAAATTTCAGTACTTTTCCACTTTGAAAGTATCGTCCATCTCCTTGGTATTTTTTTGCTGTCACCACAGAAAAAAACACACAGAAGATGTTCAGGCGCTGGTGTGCATAGGCATACGAGGCGGGGACGGGGAGGTGACAGACCCTACGGCTTAAAAATTTTCAGGGCAGCGCAAGTTGCTCAATAATACTGAATGATAAAAAATATTGAAAATTTCCAGGGCAACTCTGTTTTTCAGGGCAAGCTCAAGTTGCTCAAAAATCCTGAATGATAAAAAATTTATATTCGATGAAGTGAAAATTTGAGTGCAAACCTTGTTTTTCAGGGCAAGCGGAAGTTGCTAAAAATTCTGAACGGTGAAAAAATTTTCAATACAGTATATTCAATGTATATTCACTTGGGGGCGATTCGTGTAATTGGGGTTGTGTAAGGTGTGATATGGACCAACGTCGTGGCTGGTTATAATGACTTTTATCTGGACCAAGCCCTCGTTTTCTGCACAAATCGAACAATCGAATGTCCGTAGATCAACAGCTTGATATAAGAATTTGGTAACTCTTTCTTTGTATAGAATAGATTTACAAAGAGTTTTCAGGTCCCTTTCGGATTACACAAAAAGCTAGTTTCAAAGCAAATTGCTTATTTTTAGGGCAAATTATTATTTTCAGGGCAAATTTTCCGCCTCCGCAGTAAAACGCCTTCCCGTCCGGCTATCGTGTTTGTGATTGCGTCAAACCAGTCGCTACTAAATGTGATGAAATACTTAAGCACGCTGTTTTCAGTGCAACTGACTTTTATTCCAGATTGATCTTTTTAATTCGCCAAAATGTTTGTTGGCCTTTGCTAATCTTGATGCATCTTTAACAACACTGGCCCATGATTAATAATTTTTTCCTTCCAAGACAAGAAATATAACTTCCCGGTGCACCCAAACGGAAATCTTCAAAACAACTTCCAATTAATTTAGTGTTGTGTCTCATAGAGAAAACATCTTTGATGCTAAGCTGTTATTTTACAATCACCTTTGACGTTTGCTGAAAAAGCAATGACTAAATTGATTATTGCAGAACAATGGGCTTCTTCCGCTTCCGGAGCTATATCGTGATCCAATGTACGTGAAAACAGGAGGGAAGGGAAACTTTACTTTATATACGAGCTTCCTTGGCTTTTCTGGTGTATGTATGTTATGAGAAGACATATCGTGTTTTGTGAGCGTTTCTTGATGAGTGACCGCTTTTTCTTGCCTTTTTGATTATATCGGTTGGTGATCTACTGTAGTTAATAAAATTTTGCTTTAAACATTTTTTAAAACTAATCAAATGTACACTCGATCCCGTATGTGTTGTGACTCATGAAAGTAGAATGTGATCTCAATTAAAATATATATATAAAGTATTTTCTGGCAGAAAAGTGCTTCTCGCCAAGTTTTGATGATGATGCAAATGTTAACCAACTTCACCCTGTCATTCATATTTTATCTTTTTTCAGTCGATTGGCGTTGCAGTCCCAATGGTTGATGATGGATACGGCGCAGTATATCGGATTATTGACCACAAGGTGGTGTGCACGTTGACCTCTTGGAACTATTCAACTGTGACCAACATCGATCGTTTTCAGGAGAACATGAGCTTGGCACTTAGCGACGTGTATGAAATGTACGAAAACCTGGCTGCAGCTACCTGCTCTTCTTTGTAATCCCGACTCACCGGTCACTCTCCAGGGCAGGGGTGACGAACCTTGTTGTAACTGAGACCTGCTTCTTGCATACCGGCTAATGCGAAGGACTACCGGTTTGACACACACTTCTGAAATAAAACATTTTATCAATTCACCAGTAACTATGCTATTACAACATTAATGATATTCACCTATGTGAACTGAAGGCATTGATCATGTTAAGGTTATTTTCAGAACAGGTCCGCAGGCGACCAACATGGTCCTTACGGACGAATTGGCACCCACGGTCAACATGATGGTGACCCCTGCTTTAGAGAAACGATCGCGATTGCAACCTGTTAAGATTTATCAGTAATAAAGTGAGTTACTTTTGATTATGAACGGTGAACGCCCGAGATTTTCATAATTTTGTGAGGTGCGCTTGCTGCTACAATTCGATGCGGTATAATCGATGCGTGCATATATCGTTGATAATGAAGACAGTTTGCAATGAAGATGCAATCCAAAACAACGTGATCTGTGTTACTATGTCGTTTGCTTTATCTGTAATGCAGACACTCAAACTTTTTACCCACACTGATTAATATTTTAAGAGTGAATTAGCAACCGTGGTTATCATAAACAAATATCCAAAGAAATTTTCGATAGATCCTAAATTCGATGAACACTGCGTGCTTGACTCCGTGTACGTGATAAACATTTTGTTCCACAAAAATGGTTGAAGCCAATTGTTATCTTTCCCCTTATTTTGTAGCAAATTACCTCAAAGTCTGCACGAAGCTGCGAAATACCTTGTTTAGAAGTTCTCGGAAGATTTGTGCCTTATATTTGTTTTTGCTAAAATGCTATTTGTGGAAGAGTATACTGTGCTGACAGTTCGGCAACATTTGTTTTTGTGCAAATGCAAGTCAAGTTGCTCGATCACTTGATTGTTGCCTAAGCAACAACACTTCGATCTGTTTGCGGAAATTTAGACATTTTGTTCGACATTGCTGTGTTTGTGTATCGTCCTGTACCGTGTTGTAGTCGTGTTGTTCCAAGCTTTTCAATTTGAGCAAAATGTACGAGGCGCATATCGCGCTCAAGACAACGGTTTACTTTCTGTTTCAAGAACATTCTTTCGAAAATGTTTTACAGTCTATATTTTTTGATAAATTTTCTTAATGCTCCGACCAACCGGGTGATGGCAAGCAGCATGCTGCTTTGGGTCAAACCACAACGGTGCAACTCCAGCTCAACAGGCAACTGCTGTGCCCATTGATAAAAATCTGAAAAGATGTGCTATTTGTACATGAGGGTCAACGAAAAATAAACATGTTAGAGCACTTAACCTACAGACAGGCCGCAACCAGTTGATACTTTGGGGGAAAAATGATTGTAACTTGCTGTTGCACCTAACATCTGAAAAGGTTTTTGAAAATGTCGAGGGAGGCAATTGTTCTGTTGCCCCCCGGTTGCAAGCTTGCCTGCAGACAAAAAATAGTCTCACCTCGTCTTTATAACCTGAGATTTTATCCGCAGCAGGAAATTCCGGTAACGATGTAACCCTTTGCGTGCTCTAATTTTCCGCGTAGAAACAGATGTTGAATCTTGGGCGAAGGAATTAGAAAACGGGATAGTCGTAGCGCCTATTTAGTTCGTGAACTCAGCGCGCTGGAGTCATGTTCATGTCTGGACGTTTTTCTAAGGAAGAAAGTCGTTTTCGCCATGGTCTTAATTTCCCCTGATTACTCTCTACGGCGGCAAAGCGTTCGCTGCCAAAGAAGAAGCAATAAATAAATATTTTGTTACGTTTGTATTTTGTCAAATCACGATTATGACAGGAATACCGAAACAGTGAAAGGTCTGGAAACATAGGAGGATCTGAGGAAACCATTAAATCTCGTTTTTGTAATTTATTTACTCATTTCTATTAAACGTGGCGTTTTTAGTTACTGTATTTTCTTTTCTCAACCCACTTGTATTTGGATTAAAGTTGCGTTCATTACGAACGACTTCACGAGCTTTAAATATTTCCAAACACGGTAAGAATCATATTGAAACGTACAGTGGCATCTTTGATCTCAACAAGCTGCTGCAGGTATTACTTCAATTATACTGGAGAAGCAGAAAGATTTTGTATGTAAAACCGTCAGCACAGTTCCTCAAACTATAGCTAGAAACAGAAAAAATAGTTCATATTGTGCTCCATCCTTCCCAACGCCACAAACGATCTAGCTCTTCGCTGAAAACAAGTAAAAGACGATCACTTGCAGCACCTGCTTAGTTTTTGCGTTGAAGCGGACGATGTAGAAATAACCGGTGGGAATGTTCGATATACGTCCCATCGAACATATAATTGGTTGATAGGGATAACCGAGGAACTTTTGAGAAATGATATAGTAGCAGCTGCCAACAACTCAACAGCATTATCATTGCTGGCTGACGAGACAGCAGATATTACAGGGATACAGAAACTGTCACTTCTCATTCGCTTTGTAGATTAAGAACAGGAAGAAAAAATTCTTGAGGTTACTTTTGTATTTTCTCCCTCTAGAGCAGGGGTCTCCAAACCTTTTTGTCCGAGGGCCACATAACTTATTACATAACAGCCCGAGCGCCGGACATCTCACGTAACGTCTTTGTTTCGGGGTATGTTACATCAGGGCTGCGGAGCTCTTGTAAAAATGAAATGGTTCCGCTCCGGAGCTCTCTGTTTTCATAAGTATGGCCAGTGTTTTTTTTAAGGTTTTTTGAGGGACCAAAACGGTCTCTCAAATTCCTCCAACGGTCTCTCAACATATAACCAACTTTTGTAACAAAATATAACTAACTTTTACATACTTAGATAAAATATTTGCGGTCTCTTAAAATTTTCTTGCGGTCACCAAAGCGAAACCTTAAAAAAACCCTGAGTATGACTCCAGCTCCGGAGCTGTATTTTTTTATAACACGGCTCCTGCTCTGCTCCGGCTGCGCTTTGTTAATACACTTTAACAATTTCGGTATGCCTAATATCCTTCTTGTAGCAAGTGAGCGTATTATTCCAACATATTTTGAACTAATCTTAAACACTGCTACCACTACCAGGCCAGCATAGTCGGAAAGAGTTTGGTCTAGAGTAGTCGGAGTGGGTAAAAATTATTTTTAAAAAATCCGACTTCGGGCTGATCCTCTGCTTGCCAATTCTGACTGTTTGTGCCACAAACAAGTGCGTAAGCGTCACACTTTGCGTTTTTGTACAAGGACTTAGTCTCGCAAATTGCGCAAAAATGCGCTGTGCTGGTGTTGACTGACTTGTCCACACCACACTCGGCAGTAATTCCGCAGTCTGATGTGACTAGAACAAGTCACAACTTGAAATAAAAACGCATTGTGACCCTAAACCCTGGCAGAACAGACCCTCGGATATCGCCGCAGCGACCTATTTCGATCAAATTAATTAGTTGTGAAGCATGAGCGAATGATGGGAACTGTCAGCAGTGGCGTACGCAGAAAATTTTCATGGGGGTTTTATTCAGTGACATATGGTGGTCGTTTGTATTTCGTGTGCGCTCTTTGTGACATCACAACTTGATGTCGTAGTCAAGTTTCCAAACCAATGTTTTGGCGAAGTTTGTTGACATAATATGCATATTTTTCTACATCCACTCTCCTTATTTTATGTCTTTGCACTGAATAGTGAATATAAACTATCAGCGCTCCAAGTTAGGCTCTCTGAGTAAAATACATCCAACGCTACAATACAGCAGTTCATAACCGCAAAAAGATCAGGCTGCGCGTTAAAACAGGGGAGCAAAACACACTCATCAAAACGCCAGAGCAATTTACAACTGCAAAATGAGGCTGCGCTAATGTCTTGTCGAATACGAGCAGTCGTGCACAGAGAAAGTGTGGCTGGACTGCTGGCGCGCATCCCGGTTTGAAAAATCGAATCTTGCTAAACTGCACAAGAATTGAGAATGCGCATAAAGTACGTAAGAAATCTTTCGATTTTTTGTTATTTTAGAAAGTCCAGCAAACTTTTAGTTTTCCTTGTTTCCTGCTAAGACATTATCAAATGCCTGAATGCTTCTATTGTTAACAAGTGCTATTTTTGAGTTCCTGCAACAGTTCTATCATGCTACAGAAATTGGCAATGTAGCCAATGCGGTCAGCACTTGCGCTGATCAGTCTTAGCAGACAAAATAAATGCAGTTCTTTTTGCTATGCATGTTATATATCGTATTATTTTTGCTAAATATGTTATAAAATAAATGCAATTGCTTTGGATAAAGTGAACTATCGCGAAACACAATCTTAAACATGCGGAGTGGACGAAAAGTCTGCGAAAAGTGGTAATATGGTTTCTGTACGCAGACGATAACCCAGATTCCTACCGAAACCTAATTATTACTTTTTGACCCATTTACAATGTTCCCTGAAATTTGCATGCAAGTTCATTCCGTTGTATTGACATTAAGTCGACAAATTAACAAGCAAAAAGTATGCGAAAACAATTAATCACCTTTGCGCAGGTAATAAAGTTTTAGTAAATATCAGGCTCAAGGGTGGGGTTTTAACTCCAACCCCCCCCCCCCTTTGCGCACGCCGTTGACTGTCAGTGTGCGATTGATATCTGATTTTTGGTCCTCGGTGATGTTCCTGCTTCTAAAGCGTTGCACGTTTTGGTCGAATTAGTTGACGGTAACACAATTACTTATCTTCGTCCTATACACAATAGCAGCGCGGCAGAAATTAGTGAATAAGAGTTAAGTTTGGAGTTGGTTGGTAGGCTCAATTGCTTGAGCTTTTTGTTACGATGGTTACAGAATATTCAAATAACTTCACTTGAAAAGCCATTTGAGACGGTATGATCATGATAACCTAGTGCGTTTTGCGACAGTGTTGCGTAGCCGATGTGTGGACTGTGGAGACTGCAGACTGGGAGAATGCATGTTTCCATTTTTCTTAATTTTCAAAATCCTGGTCACACACTGATATCAATAATATCGGTTGCAAAACTGCAAAACTCACGAAGGACCTGCTTTAACCAATTATCATCGATGTTCGGCAACGACTTTAATTGTGGCTATTTTAGACGAGAGCTTTGTTTTCTGTGAAAACGAATAAGTTTTTTTGCAAAAGTGAGAGATATATTTTTCAAAAGTGAGAGATAAACGGCATGCACATTGTTTCAAATTCACTGTTCTTGGTAAGCGCTGGTCGGTCCATGAAATCATGTGAAAAGAATTGTCACTTCATGTAACTCAGTCGCAATGCCGCAGCACTGAAACTAACCTCTCACTAGCAGCTAGTCAGCTACTACTGATCTGTGTAAACAATCTCGGTGCAATTCCCAAGTGCTGGCAAGCGTGTCGACTAGACAGTTGTTTACATCACTGAGCGCTATTGTTTAGTCATAATTCATAATCGACGATAGTTGTTGCTGTGAGCCAGTTCAGAGAGCCTTGTTTTTCAACGCGCTTAGCAAATAGTGGTGGATGATGCATCTCAGAAAGGGTCCGGAGCCGGTCACCAGCTCCGGCTCCGGCTCCGGCT
>Ga0210059_1002348_pt1 | contig 29590 bp, 14 predicted proteins | sample Ectturendosymbi2_FD_188042 | JGI IMG/M metagenome (GOLD analysis project Ga0210059, IMG submission 188042) | Ecteinascidia turbinata endosymbiont from Florida, USA - Sample 2 (SPAdes) (version 2) | ecosystem: Host-associated > Tunicates > Ascidians > Unclassified | place: Key West, Florida...
GCAATTTATTGTTATTTGGTATATCGAATATTATTTTTTTCTTTTGTTTTCAACATTTGTTTATAGATAATAGCCACATACTACTGGTTATAGTATTTTGCACAATTTTTAGGGACACCTTGACAAGATAACTTTCGGGTTTTTCGGTGTCCCTGACCCACGTTTATTCTTTTGTTGATGTACCTGTGCATGTATAATGTTTTATACTGGCGGCTAAAGCTCAATACAATACAATACAGGTGCGTCCGGAAAACCGCGTAAAGGTTAGATCCCCACAACTCGCAAAACAAAGGGCCGCAACATTGCAACATTGATGAATGGTCTTGGAAGACTTCTTACGAATTTAAAAAGCGCATCATCCCAAAATATACAAACTGAAGGTTTCATTTAAGCGAAAATATAACAAAGGTTAAAAATTAACAAATTAAGCAAAATGAAATTTACTATAACCATTTGCCTGGGAAATAGCACAAGCAAAACATGTTATAAAAAGACGAACATACAGTCATTCCAAGCTGTTGCTCACTGCATGCACACAGTGCGTTTATGACGTGCGCCTCGCCCAGCTTCACTATACATGGCCCATGTCGTCGCTTTCGCGGCGATCAGAACGATGAAGACACGAGAAAATTTTGCGGAAAGTTCGTATACAACGCAATTGCGAGTACAGACAATGCACAACACAAGAATTGTCCTTCCAGTGGCATCGACGATCGTCCGGGCAGAGATTTGTTTAGGGTGTTGAAGAGATCGCCCATTTCTCAACCGCACACACTTGGTCTTCGACGAGGTTATTCCGATGGGAAGGCAGTAGGCAGCACGGCCGGACTCCAACAAAGATTGTATCTGCATTGGAGAATTTCCAAAAACCACACGAACAACGACCTACCAGACATGAAACGAGCGCTCAAACCACTAGGCCACACATCCCCGCTTCACTACACCATGATATACCTGATAGTTGTCATTGACAAAAAACAACCGTTTGATTTTTCCGAAAAAAGATTGCAAAAACAAATTCTGCAACAAAAGAAAAAGGTTTTAGAAAAGTTTTATTTGCTTTTTCAACCGCATTCTACAGTGGTCCAAACGAATGTTTTGCTGAGCGTTAGGCACATGATAGTATTGACAGGGTGTACAAAATCTTCACTTCCACACGCAACGCAATAGCCTTCAAAATACATGGCAGTAGCAAGGAACACAGATTCATGAAAGAACACGAAGATAGATATGTGGCGGTAATAGAAAAGCATACGCTTGATGGCGCTAACACGATTAATTTGATGAAACACAAACATAGATATGTGACACTAGTGAAGCGCACACGCACAAGTGGTGCTATCGCCGTAGCTGTAATGTTTAGCACCGCCGCATTGTGCTTTGATGAGATCCAAGTAGACCGATCAACAAAATTCATGTTCAGTTTGATCGCTTGAAACCTAAATTCACTGGCCATCTTGTCACGACCAAATATATTTGTCTTGATGTGTTGCGCTCTTCAGAAAACTTGCTTTGTTTTTTTGCTGAACAAGCAAACTTGCTTCACGATATCATTGCACTTAGATGAGAGCACATTATTTTAACATTGACAGATTTTTCCATTTGTTGTTTGATCAACATTGACACTTCGAGCACAGCTCGTTCCTGGCTGGCCTAAACGTTTGTTGAAACGTGTTTCACTGGTGCGTGATTCTCGTTTAATGTGCGCTTGTGGTCGGGATGCCTGATTGTTCTCTGATGGTCACTGTACGCGATTTCAATTTTTCTCCTCTCCAGCAAAACATCTTATTGAGCATCCTCTTGTATGCCTGACGAAAACTTCTGCTCAAAACTCCATATATGACTGGATTCACTGAAAAGCTGAGAAGACACAAGGCTCCAAACACCTGAGGGAGTAAAACAATATGTACGGTAAGTTACTATTGCGTTCTGATGCTACAAGCAATGTTTGAAAAGATTATTAATTTTGATGGAAAGGGAGGCGTTTACAACAACTTTTATAACTGATTTTGAAAGTTCGTTGAAAGTTTGGATTAAATTGAGTTGGTTGAAGTTACAACTAAACATTCCAATTCTCTTTTATTGTTATCACAAAATTAATCTACTCTTGCGAATTGTTCATAGCCAGTGGTGTAGGAGGCGGGGGTGCAGGGGGTGCAAGCGCACCCCCAAAGGTGTTCATTTGTTGAAAATTTGGGCAAACTCTCTAAAATATGGGCAAAACCTCTGAAAATCTGGCTAAAATCCCTGAAAATCCGGGCAAAAATGGCGCCCAATATTGTTTGACTTCAAAAAATGGCGCCCAACATTGGCAGAAAAACACAATAAAGACCATTTTTGCAGACCACACCAAAAATAGTTCTTCATGTTCTTGGGAGAACACACCAAAGATAGTTCTTCATGTGGGAGAAAATTTTCGGGCAAGTTTGGGGAAATTTGGGAAAGAATCTTTCGCACCCCCAAAAATTTGTCTTCCCCTGCACCTATGTTCATGGCAACAATACGTGCTTTTTCTGCCATTGTTTCAATGTTAACAGTCATAGGTAACTTTTTTACTGGCTGCGCAGGACTGAAGATGTTTTAAAAAACACGAAACTAGTTTTCTTGTGCAAATAAATTGCGGTGTGAGTTGCTTGTGTGCGTCACTGCTGTGACAATTGTTGCTGAATGATAAGTCAAGTTTGAATCATCGCAAAAAGATGAAAACAGAATCAAGCAAGAGATTCCTCAAACATCTTGCTGGAAAGCTAGAGCACGTCATGTGCTAAATATTACAAATAATACAAGGAAGGCTTATTTTGAGGCTAGTTGTATGCTTGGGCATAGTTTTTGACATAGGGAATGGTTTTGATATCTGAAACCTATAAGTGGCGACTCTTGAGGTTTTTATTCAAAAGATGAGAAAGCATCAATATAGAATAACTGCAGAAGGAAGAAATGCCAACAACTACTTGAGAAAATCAGAAAGTTTTTTTCCAAGCCGGTTTGGGCATTTTTGACCATGCAGACACCTTCTCATTTTGAAAGCTCCGCTGTAAGTCACAACTGTTTCATTTCAGGTTCTGCATAAAAATTCCCTAAAATATAAATGTGTAATACTCGCTGAAGATATCTTGTCTAGGTGATCATTGCTGTTATGCTCACAAAGTGATGCAAGGAATCAAGGGTAAAATGACTGCGATTATGAAAAAGGATTAAAATAAGGTCAGACTATTTTTTTATTCACTTGAATTTTCAAATTAGGGTGAAAATTCTGCACATGACTTACTGTAAACGGAAAGCCTAAGAAAAATGCAGAAGCTTCATCATTCTCATGTTTATTCATTTTTTGAATTAGGTGTATGAAATCAATTACATTCAAAACATCAAAACTCGTGCAATGTATTTTTTCGGGACAGCTGTGCTAAGTACTTGGAACAAAACTCACTGGTCCATAGTCGCTTCAGCTTTTTAACGGATATAGGTAGCACAGGCATAGACGCAGACATTTTTGGGGCTGCAAAGGATATTTTTTCCCGAATTTCCCCAAATGTGCCCGAGAAACCTTTATGCGACAAGCTTTCTCCATACATATATTCTGTAGCTATTGGTAGATTATATTTTTCTCTACCATGTTGCCATAGATTTAGAAATAGACAATTTGTTGTTTGACTTAATAAATCAACTGAAATAAAGTACACTAGGCTGTACAAGAACATTGTCAGAAGCTAGATGACTCAGTATTCCGGAAAATCTGCCTCAGTTCTGTGATTCTCCATTCACATTCCAGCTGTTGCTGTCAACAAGGAACTTCACACCTAGCTGAGGTAGGTCTGAAACTGATTCCCTATCTGAAGACAAAGATGTGGTATGTACCATATTGTTTATATTATGACTGTGTCTCACAACATTGTCTGTTCATCTGCACACATATGCAACATGCAACCGACTGCATGGCAAAATGTGCTCATCCAAACACTGTAGTTAGAATTAACGACAAATGCTTTCCTGTACTTACCTGGAATGGATTCTATTGACATGAAAGTATGTACCCTGCATAATGGCTTGATTTTCTCAGTGCACAATTAATAAAACACATAAATGCCTTCTTTTGTCAAAACTTGCAAGTGGGTCAGTTACTCATCAACTCTTACAAATTAAAACACGAAGTTACTAGAAACAGTTCCTTGTTTTTATAGATATTAATGTGCTTTATATGACACAACACCTGATTTTTTTTCGCTGAGATATTTCGGTCATTTTTCGCTGAGACAAATTGGTCACTGAAACATGTCGGTGATTTGTCTCACAGTTGTATTAAAACTCGCCGTAACAGGGCTCGTTCAAGGTTGTTGAGTCGGAGGTAAATGTCCGACTCCAACTCCGACCTTTCCAAAATTTCCGAATCCGACTCCTAACATAAAGGTAATAAAATTTGGCAGTTAAAATCAATGGAAATCGTGGTGCACAGCACGAAATCTCTGTTTCAACAAACGTTTCGAAAGAAATTGTACCATTTCAACAAAAATTCCCAGTTTAGGAGTGTGATGTAAAAAATGATCCAATTGGACAACCGGATTCGAAGTCAGACAAAAAATCTGACTCCGATTCCCAGTGTGGGAATCCAACTCCGTCTCCACCCAAAAACCTCCGATTCCTTACGACTCCGACTCCGGCTCGGCAACCCTATATTCTTTAGCCTATATTTTCAGACATTCTTACCGAAATGACTAAATTTGATCGGTCATTCAACAACATTTCGGTCTATCACCGAAAAATGACCGAAAAACCCAGTTTTACGCATTCACTCAGTACCAAGGAAGTATAATTTCATTAATATTGTTAAAATGTCGCAGCTTCTTTCCCCAAATTTTTCGAGATTTTGCCCAAATTTTTGACAAATCAAACTTGTGGAAGTGTGCTTGTACCCCCGTGTGCTGAACGACTGATGGGGAGCATCCAAATTAAAGCAAACGGAAACCTTGACTTGGGCAGAAAGAAAATCGTACCTGTTTCAGTGCTATCGGAGCAAGGTCTTGCAGTACAACCAGAATACCGTAGGGAATCCAACAAAAACTAAAGAAGACAATGATCCAAATGGAGGTTTTGAACATTTGGATTTCATGTCGACTCCAGTTTTTTACCCCTTTCATAATCCCATCGCTTGCTTCGCAAAGGTCATCAGATGTGGACCCAATTTTACTGCTGTTTTTATCGTCGGTAGCGGAGATGGCTGTTGCGCACGATGCCGCAGTTTTTGTCTTTGCAACCCTTCGTCGACTCTCGGAGAGGACCTGTGACAACGCAAAAGAGATAGGTGTAAAGGCTGGGAGATCTCGAAACTTTGGTTGCCATAGCCGTTGCACGTCGTATGCAACTGTGGGCACGTTACAGATTGGACAAGAGGATGAACGGATAAAACGTATTTGTGAATGTCCTAGCACACAAGAGATATTAATTGCACTTTTGTTTTTGCTGACAAAAATGAGCCTAGTAGCTGTGGTAATTTGAAAACATTTCAAGTATAGCGGCATTTTGGAAGTTTACTGACTGTTACACGAAAATAGGTGAGGAACACGAAACTAAGAACCACAATTTTCATTACCAAAGCTTATCAGTTTTTGTTACGGAAAAGAAATTAGGGTAAAATCCCATGACTTACGTGAAGATTGCATCTATGCTGGTTTTTGTCCTTTCATGTTGATTTCTTTAACAAAAACAGGAATAGCTACTCTGCTTGTATTTCTAATTAATCTCTTAATAACAATCCACTCTCCTCAAAAATGAAAAAAGTTTACCACCTTTAATCAGTGGCGTAACTAGAGGTTTGGGCCAGGAGAGCAAAACGTAGCTGAAGGGGGCCCACTGGCCAATGCAGGTGGCCACTGGCCAACACTCAGAAAAAAAAGTTAAAACGTGATAGTGAATCCGGTTGGATGTGGATGTCTATATCAGCTAAAAACCCGAAAAAACCACGAAAAACGCTAAAAGCAACAACCTACTGAAAACAAAAATAATGCTAAATATTAAAATGTAAGCTACTGTAAGTGGGGGCCTGGTTTTTACATTTAACTTTCCAGGGAGGGCGGTTCGCACTCCTGCTCCCCCGTCAGTTACGCCACTGCCTTTATTCAGACCTCTTAGCCTGTGCTGCATTTTAAAGTAAAGCAAATTTTAGATCGATGTCCAACAATGACCTTTGCCCTGTAATAACCGCGAAAGGAATTCCGTATTGTGCCTCATCGCATTTATTAAGGAAAGAGCGAAAGCAAACTATCGAGTCTAGAAAATCCTGTGAAAGAACAGACAACAGCTTAGATTGACTGTGCTGTGCATCCTGGGTCTCAATAATTTCAAGTCCAACATTGCATTCAAAACAAAAGTGTTTGGTTTCCAACTGAACAGCTGGGTTGCGAAGTCGGAGGCAAAATGTCCGACACCCACTCCAACTCCGCCTCCGAGCTTCAAATATTTTCCGACTCTGACCTTTCCAAAATTTCCGACTCCGACTCCTTAACATAGGGTGAATGAAGTTTGCCTGTCAACAACGGCAAAGAAGCTAAAATTACTTTAGAAATAAACATTTTGTTATTGTCGCTTGATACATGAGTTCAGGCTTTGAATTAATCTATTTATTTAAACAACATTTAGTAATCATAAAATTTTTTTCTGTTTACTATCAGTAGCTACTATAACGTGGATGCATTAAACAACGTTAGCATATGCACTACTGTACATTCAAGAAACCTTTGCGAGTGCTATACAGCGAGAGCGAGTACCTAGCTGTAGAACTGTTCTATATTGGATAGTTTTTAAATTTTCTGAACATGAAGCATAACATAAAAGTAAAGGACTCGCGACTTAGGAGTGCGATGTAAAAATGATTCAATTGGACTCCTGGTGTTATTAGGAGTCCGACTCCACCCAAAAACTAAGATTCCTTGCGACTCCGACTCCGCAACTCTGCAACTGAACCTCAAAAATTGTCCTAAAATGTCAAAAGTCAGATGACAATTTGCCGTGCTCAGCTGATTGCAGCTGCTTTTCATCAGCTTCTCAGTGAAAAAGTGCGGACAAAAGAGTCCCACGCATTTTCAGTCGTCGCTATTTATATTGCCACAGTGGCTGGATAACGTCCGAAAATAAAACGGTAAACGTTATGCGTTGTTGTTGTAGTAAGCAAATTCAAATCGAAAAAATCGATTAGTGTAAACTGTCACGAACCAGAAATGAAGAGAAAGCATGTTTACATCCGGTATAGTCGCGTAAAAGTAATAAACCCTGATCAATAATTTCTACCTTCAGTAATCTTGCGTAACAGAAGATGGTGATGGCGTGTGGAATGAAATGGCCAACAAACACTGGAACCAGTGTGTATTTGAGGGGAAATGTTCCGTCAAAACAAATGCAGACGTAGCGATTGAAGTCGTAATCGACTTCCATCCAGGCTGTTGATGGCAAACAAGGAGTTAGAAAATTGTTGCATTGGCATCGCTTACAAACAATTATAGTCAGCACAAATAAATCCATACGTCAAAATAAATGAAAAAGTTGCTTCTACCAATTGTTTATTTTCAACCTAAATTATCTGGAATTTTACGAAATGGCACGAAAATTTAAATCCATTGATTACAAGAATTATATTAGTGAGCATTGTGTACGAATCAGCTTTGCAAACATAAACGCAGATATCTGGAATATGTTTTAATGCTTGTCTACAACATACCAAGGTGAGAGGCACTAAGTTTGGGCAACAAACAAGGAAACTTTATGATTTTGCTTACAGTTTTTTCTCTGATTATTATAAGCACATTTATCATTTAACAATCTGGTTTTCAAATCTTATTGAATCTTATTGATAGCATTACTTTCTTTAACCGTTCGAAATCTATGAAACGGGCTTTTCACCAAGCAGAATGGGCGCTGTGTTGGCAACAGCAAATATCCAAGAAACTGAAATAGCCATCATCACTCTTTGTTTCGTGCAGTAACGACTGTAGTGTGCACCGCTTTGAGCTGCAACGTACCTGCAAACCAATGCAATAGATTCGATGTGTCACGTTCTTCATATGTTGCCAATTAGCGTCTTTCCTCACGTTAGCTGCTGCTATCAACAATAAGAAAGAGACGCTCTACATGGTAATCAAGACCGATTGGTTGTTTCAAAACTTCGCGCAAAGGTTTTCTGAATACGTTCGAGCGGGCAGTTGGACAAAACAATCAAAACCCGCCATTACCCACAAAACCCGAGGTTTCGTTGAATCGTTCATGTATGGATGAAATCGTGATTCACTGGCAACAGGGCGAGGTATTAAGGATTATTAGGAGTTGTGTTGGAATAATAAAACTGATTTCCCTAACTTCTGGTGTATTGGCGATTGTCATGTAATCGAATTATTAGTACTTATGGGCTTTGCTGCAAAAAATGGTCAATTTCAAAATTACAAAGACATAAGAAATTGTTTGTATTTTCATAAAATGTTCTGCAGATTCTGAGTTCAAAAATACTAAAACTGGTTCTTCCAGTTAAGGTTGAGAAGATTAACTGAAAATCTTAGAATAGTGCTCCGCAACAACTTTCTTCAAAACAGTAAAAATAATCACGTGTGGTTTACGTTTAAATGCATTACAGATTAGAATCTTGATACAAGTAGAAGTGATACGCGAAAACAATAAGGGAAAAAAGATTTATTTGATGCTGAGATTGAATGAAAATGGATCCTCCCCTAAACGCCAAATCGATTTAACAAGATCAGAGCTGATCATCATTGAAATACAATATTACTTTGTCTAACTCAGTAATTGATCGTGCAGTAAATCAGGTAATTCATCAATTAACTGTACCTGTTCAAAGCTATGAAAGTCATGGTGATTGCCGCCGTATGACAAGCCACTCCAGATATCGCTGCAGAAAAGTAACAGAGAGTGTTGTCAAGCCATTTGCCCTCTATTAGTGTGTTCGCCATCACGACAGGAACAACTAGTGCGCACACAATGCTGTCGGCGGCAGTCAGGTTCAAGATCAAGTAGTTGCAGATCTGAGAAAATTTTAAAATTTGGCGTTGACTCCAGTTCAGAGCTAATGCAGTTAAACTGTATAAAAGTTGCAGCGGAGTATAAGATCTGAATTAGCAGTGAAAACTTCACGTACAAAACAGTCAGTTGTGATAGTAGAAAAAAAACTTAAAATCCGAATGTTATTGGACAATACGGTAAGTCAAGAAACTTCTTAAGTCTGCCGGATATCGATTCTAGGTTCTTGCGTATAGTCTTACGAAATGTGATATAATTTACTCTGTGACAAGCAGTTTGAATTACACCCAGTGCCGGATTAACAACAGCAGCAAATGTTGCAGCTTTTTGGGGCCCCGAGGTCTTTTGTGTCAAATTTGTTCTTTATTGTATGCAAGGGTGGATTTTGCAATTTTTGGTGCCCGAGGGAAACTCTCAGAAAGGGTGCCCTACAGGCCCGTAACCAGCTTGAGACACCAGGAGGGACGAAGACTTTTCAAATTTTTGAACTATGTCCAATAGTTTTAAACGAGGTCCAACACATTTTTCGAGGTTGGGGCGAAAAATGTTCTAGGGGGACTTCGCGCCCGTGGTTACTGGCCTGGTGTCCTATATTTTACATATGCTATACCAGGGGTTCCCAACCTTTCTATGGCCAAATACCCCACCAGTATTTCGATTGATGAACATGAATCCCTTAAATTTTCTTATGACAAAAGGTTAACCAAAATAATAAAAGTCTACTGAATTTTTAATAGAACTGTTAGAATTTTGGAATTATAAATGTAGACTCGATTTCAATGCATGAAAGATTATTTGTTGCGGCTGTACAATGAATGCATCCTTTCAGATTGGCAAATGTACTCCAAGTTGGAAACCTCTGCGCTATACGAAAACTTTATTCGCTGAACGCAAGTTAACTTTTTCATTTTGTCTGGGAATTTGCTTCTGCGTGAAAGACCATTTCACAATCACATTGTTAATCGTTTGAAGTCATTTGACTTTACATTTGTTCTTTGTCTACACAAAGGTGTCTAGGGGGCACTTTTGGCACATTTGCATATAATTTTTGCTTTGTTTCGACAATATATGACTTGCTTCAGAACCTATTAAAAGTGGCTCTACAGCAGACATGTGCAATTACTGTAATTTGGCTCAGGGGTCGGGGGCCACTTTGAGAATACGCTCTTAGCAGAGGGCCGTGCCTCTAATTTGATCTTAAAATAAATAAATAGTACAGGAACAATAATAGTACAAAGAAACGTTTTGGGTAGAGAAGGACAAAGTGATTACGATGGAAATAGAACTGTGTCTCGCTTCAAGTTAGCCTCAGCACTAACGTTTACTGTGAAATGTTCGAGGAAATTTCAGATTTGAAGATTCTTCCTGTATGCTTCCACGGGCAACTGAAAACGATTTAGCGGGCCACATGTGGCCCGCGGGCCGCTAATTTACCACTCCTGCTTTGGAGTGATTAATAACTTGTTCAAATAAATATTGCAAAGACCATGTGCGAAACTCTCAAAATGGGGGCCGTCACGGCTCCTCAGAAAAATGTGGGCCCGCGGCGCCCCCCTTAGCCTCCCCTAATATCTATCCATGATCATATGTACTGTACATATTTTTTTCAGTTCAATAAATCGTCATTTTGCTAAATTTGCCATAAACAGTTTCAGCGAAAGTTTTCAATTGAATGCTTTTGCATTAGGCTACCTGTGATTTGAAAATCAAACTATTTTACAGTTATTTGCAACAATATGAGACCAGTCGAAAAATGAAGCCAAATTGCAGCGATTTCAAGATGTTTCTTAATTGTAATTACATCACAGTGACGTATTCTACATAGGCGTAGTCAGGGGGTCCACACACCCCTTAATTTTTGGCATATCTAGTCATTGTGGGCTTTGAGAGGCGGCATCCAAAACAAAATAATGTTGCTCGCCTAAAATTACAGTTTTGCCCCCCCAATTGTTGGCCCTCCTCAAATTTTTGTGCTGGCTACGCTACTGGTGTTCTATAAGCTGCGCTATACCTTGTTGGTACTCATTAACGTCGCCACGGGGAAGCTATAGAGACCGCCTCGTTCGTCTCCATTAATATCCACCGCTGAATACAGTGTTCTGTGTACTGTGTATATACAGAATTAAAAAACTCATTGGCAGCCCTGGATTTGGCATCTATCCACTAGCCTTTGAGTAGTGCACTTGGAGTCTTCTTTTACAAATGTGGGAAATGATTTGCGCATTTATTTATCTCGCATAGTGACCAACTGCAATGGAGAACGGTCATTTTGTAAACTTATGATGGTAGAATGAACAAAGAAAACCATTAGAAAAAACAAGCTTACCAGCCTGATTCTAAAGAGCACAGACTATAGAGTATGAACATCTATGCGAAATAGACACTACTAGTCCAGTATCATAAACGAATTTGCCATGGCAAAATCCAGAAAATGCGCAATAAGCAGTACGTTTACTGCTTTTGACAATCGACTTCGACACATACTGAGACTACACCGCTTAAATGTAGCAATGATTAAATATGTTGATGAGGCTGGAAGCATTAATTACTGACTCTGTACTGTACTTTTGAGCTGTACAATAATGTATTCCTTCTTAGTAAAAAGATACGTAAATGCATTTTTGGTAAAAAAGATATACCTCGTATAGCCCATAATGTCCACCAGTTGCTATTTAGGACTATGTTTTTCGCACTCACGAAACTCAGTATGCCTGATGGTACACGTGTCGATGCTCGTAGAATTTATGATTTCAAAGTTGTTCACTTGTTCAAGTGCAGTTTTAACTTAGGGCCCCGCGCTGTTAATATATTCCAGGCCCCGCGCTACCTTAATCCGGCACTGATTGCACCCATTGTGAAATCGCACTGGCGACTTGGCAAGAGCATGGTGCATACAAAAACGGAACAAAGGGCTACAGCAAACACTCACATAGGCAGAGAGGGTCTACAAAGCTCAATCTCTTTTCCTGAGTTTTAAGACTTGATTTGCTTCTACGCGTTTACCTTTAGTATCGGTGTTAACTGTAGCCAATTCAGGGTCATACATCATGCAGCCCTGCAATTTCAACTTTTATTTGCAATGTTGCTTGCGAGCAGTAGGTTATTTAATTATGGAAAACAAAAAATAGAGATGACGCGTGACTGCAGAAATAGTTTATCAGGTTTTCCGATATTGATTACTGTATTGACATTGCAGACCAATGAGTATGCTTTGCATCGGATGCCAAAAAAAGTTTCGTGAGCAGATTTACCGTCATAACACAGACCATCCATCTATATGTACATAGAGAAAGTATCCATCAATCCATATATTAGTCTTGAGTTTGTTGGCTTTCTCTGCTCTCCTTTAGCCTTTAAACGTTTCTCCCGTTAAGTTTGCTTGCAGCCTTTAGGACTGCGGATGCGTAATATTATGTGAAATCGATTTCTTATTTAAAAAAGTTTCAGATCGATTCCTTGCTTACCCCACTGTGGAGGATACTTACTTGAATAGATATGTGCAAGTTTGAATCATCGGAAAAAGATGAAAGCAGAGACTAGTCGGCTGATTCCTCGAAAGCTTACAGAAAACATAGGGCTTTTAATTGTGAGCTAGCTAGTATTCAGGCTCAAATGACTCGTCGACACACTTTTGAAGGGACGATAGGCTGCACAAGACTTGTCGACGGTATGAAGTTGAGGATGTATTTTTTGCTTCACGCTCTTATTGGAGCACATCAGAAAAATGTTAATACTGCCCACGTAATTTGTCGTGATACCTAAAAAGTTTGAAACTATGATTGAGAAATAATGTGAACAAGAACAACACACGTTGACTACGGATTCCATGACAATCAGAAGTGATCACGGAACCGGAGTGCCGGCGTTCACTCCCCCGGCAGGAGTCTTCGCTTTTTGCCGGAGCCGGACAAGACCCTGGAGTGGGAATTCTCAATAAAAATCGGTCCCGGATCCGAAGCATGAGTGAAATTTTCAGTTTTTACCGGAGCCGGATAATAGCTTTCATATTATAAATTGCTTTGACAGGGTAATTGTTAGATTGATGTCATGGCTCTTTTCTCTTGGTTGCACTGGACTGTAAACATTTCAGTGCAGGCTGCTGAGGATGGTGGAGGTGGCAGACTGGCGGACTCTATTCTGGCGCAATTCCAATACTCTACTGCTGATCTCACGAATAATTTTTTAAACGTTTGGTAGTTACGTCGGTTACTGAAAGTTTTACCTCTGTGCTCTATCTTGTTGTGTAAGCAGTATTCACAATTTGTTATCTTTAGTGAAATGCACAAAACAACAGTGTATACATCTTTAAAATGCAACAATTGCAGTGCGATTTTAGCCAAGCTAGAACAAATGCAGCTTACCTCAGGGTATTCCTAAACATGCCAGTATTATCTTACAAGTTTACAACATAAGAGAGGTAATTTAATATGTTAAGGTGGTATGAAGTGTTTTCAGTGTATGGTGTTTTACTTGTGCAGATTGATAAGTGAATTGATACAGTAGCAGTGCTTGCTTCATTGCGATTGTTCCTAAATCCTAAAGCACTCTGGGGAACGTGCTAAACGAACCTTGGTTTAGGTGAGAACAGCATATGATCCTACTTCTTGGTTTTAAATTTTTTCAGAGTCTGCACAGGAGTCGGAGTGTGAATTTTCAATTATCTTCCGAGCATGACCTGGAGTCAAAAAAGTGACTCCGATCACTCTTGATGACAGTTGAGACCTGTTCATTTGAAACGACACGTTCTAGTCTGATCAACTGAGACCACATGCGCTTGATGCCACATTCATTTGGTAACTTATCATTTGAGACAGTGTTCATTTTACAACACTTTTGAGAGAGTCTGTTTTGATTTTCTGTGAATCACATTTTACGATGTAGTCTACCTTCCACTTTTTTGAGGAGGGCTTGGAGTTTAGCAAAGTGAATCTTAGGCTGAAGTCCCCATAGGTGACTGCCTTCGGAAGCCAATGTTACTTACGCTGCATTGTAAATGCACTCGTGCTTTCAAACAGCAGATACGAGAGAAACTTATCATACTGATGTCGGATCTGAAATGACTGTTGTCTGAAATGAGATTATCTCAAATGAACGGTCTGAAATGGTCTTAGTTGTTTGCACACCGTTTTAGGTGCATCACATGGAGTTTGTTTTCGCGATTTTTAACCCGAAGAAACAGTTTTTGAAAAAATACTGATATTCATAAAATCAAGAATACGTTTTACTGGGAAGAATCCATTAAACCCAGCATTAGGAGGCGTAATGGGTTTCCTCAATCTTTGGAAATTTATTGTTCGCTACGCGTTTGACACAACGGCGATAAATTGATCGCAAAAGAGATACACTTGTCAGATCAATAAACTTTTCCTGAATATTGGTATTTCTCTCTGACAACCGCTTTATCAGTAGGTACCAAGCAAAGGAAGTGTGGGGGCGTTTCTATCCAACCACCTCACAGCGTTTCATTTTGCATCCGGGTTGCGGAGTCAGAAATAAAATGTCTCACTCCGACTCCTATCTTCCAAAATTTTCCAACTACGACTTTCCCCAAATTTCCGACTTATGACTCCGACTCCCGACTCCTTAAAATAACGTGGATGACGTTTCGCTGTCAACAATGGCAAAGAAGAGAGCTAAAATTATTTTAGAATAAGCATTTTGTTATTGTCACTAGATGCATGAGTTAAGGCTTTGAATTAATCTATTTATTTACACGATATTTACTAATCATAAAAATTCATTCAGTTTACTATGACCACCTACAATAAAGTGAATGAATTTAAACAATAACAACATGAACATATGAACTACTTTCCAAAAACCTTTGCAAGTGGTATATAGCGAGAGCGAGTAGCTAGCTAAAAACTATTCTATATTTGATAGTGTTTTAATTTTTTGAACATGAAACATAGCACAAAAATTTAGGACTCGTAAATAAAGAGCGCGATGTAAAAAATATTCAATAGGGCTTCCAGAGAAGAAGTCGGATAAAAAAATCCGACCCCGACTCTAAGTGTTCTTAGGAACCCGACTCCGATTCCACCCAAAACTTTCGACTCCTTGCAACTCCGACTCCGCAACCCTGCTTCCAACCAAGATTCAGGTCAATCGGTCATGACCCGGTCATTTCAGTTATGGATCATGCACCTTGGAGTTGTAGCTTCGGAAGGGCAGATAAATATGAAAATTTGAGGACGCTATAAACTTAGTTAAAGTGAAGTAAATCATTTAACCAATATGCCGCTGTACTTTTCATCCTGTCGTAAAAAGTCGAAAGAGGCTTTTCTCCGAGCTTGCTTGGTCTGAATGTTTCTTTAACAAATGTTTGTGCTTCGGAATTTTGCTTTTTTCTGCTTTTAGCATGTTAAGAGTAAGCAGGTCCGTTATTTTAAACTACATGTTACGTTACGTTTTTAGGAAGTGTTACAATGTTATGATATTCTGCAAATGATATTCTACATAGCAACAATGCATTGCTAGTAAAGTGAATTATTTTCAAAATTAGTTGTTTTGGTATAAAACATTCCTATAATAGAAAAGTGAGAAAGTGAATGAAATGCCACCAAATGGCACTGGCGGACTTGTTTCTTGACATTTTCATTCCCTTTTAAGTCTTTAGCTTGTATGTTTGTTAAAACAGCATAGAAAAAAGCGAAACGTTTATATCCTTTATTTGAACATACGCAGCGTCCCTTTAAATCTCAAACACAAATAATGAGATTGATTGATTGGCTTATTGAGATCGAAGATATTCAAAAAATGCACAGTGAATAAAAAGGGACAAGGGACCGCAAGGTCATCAAACCGAGCCCATCAAAATAAATAACGCAAACATGTGAACAAATGATAAGCCACAAAACAATAACATCAGCAACAACAACCAAATATATTACATTAGGTTTGATAACAGATAGTGATGCAGATTAGCACAAAATTAAATCAAACAGTATAGGCTAACGCAGACGTTATGGGTAAAATTCAATCAACAAACCTGGTTAAGGGAAACGTTATTTGTAAATATTTAAGTATTATACATAAATATTTGGAAAATTTAGGAAATTCATGCATTTAAATTTTAAACCGGTCAAAACCAACTGTATTAATTGACAAAAAGCAAAACGTAGATGAAAAAAACCAGACGCATTCAGAGAAACAGCATGTAAATAAAGCATTGTGACTAAACCAGTGTTTACCAAACTGTGTGCCGCAGCACACTGGCGTGCCGCTGAAGAGGCTGAAGTGTGTCGCAAAAGTTTTATGTTTTGACAAAACCTTCTGTATGTTACAGCACTTCCGTTGCAAAGTTTGTGAAGAGTAGGTTTTTATAAAGTAGGTGTGCCGCAGACAAATCCAGTGTTTATTATAGTGTGCTGTAACGAAACAAAGTTTGAAAAGCGCTGGACTAAACAGTAACTACACCGTTGATGCATCATCACAGTTCACGACCCACCGTACGAGATGATATAACAGTGCGACGCGACAATAAGTCCAACCTCCATCGAAATATCCGAACCCACGCACATAAGTACGATGGAATCAGTGATGCACGGCGCCAGCACCCCACCCACACACACAAAACAGTGGAACATCAGCGCTGTCACCCCGATGCTTAGTTTAAGAAAACAGTTTCAATGACAAGTACACAATCACGACAATTGTGTCCTGAGAGACTACCCGTAGGTCACCGTAAGGCCAGGAAAAACTATGGCTCGGGTTAAATCGTTCGTACTGGAACAGAATTAGACCACAAGAGTAAAAAAGTTAAAAAATATTTTTAGATCACAAGAGCATTTAAAGTAAACATATTAAACTACCACTTGTTCCAGCAGGTAATTTTATAGGTTTAGCAAAAGATTGAGAATGATTTATATACTAAATCTTTGGGAATATTGTTTCAGAGTCTGGGCCCTATGCAGTGATCCGTCTTTTGTTTCAGAGATTTGTTGGAATTGTAATGAGATTACTAGTAGGTATTCTTGTAGGTAATATAATAATCATTCTATAGTAGGGAAATGAAAAAATAAAGAATAAATACAAGATTGCCTAGTTCATATTGATATATTTGTTTAATTGAAAATACTTTGCACGTGTTATATTATTCTATCATGGGGATGTGCTCTGTTTTGGCAGTATGCCAATACAGTTTATTGGACGGTTATGATATAGTTTTAAATGCGCTAAGTAAGGTTCAGACAGAATAACACACTTCAAAATGGCATTGTGGATAGATTATAGAGAAGTAGACATTACGTAATGCATTAATACTAGCAATTAACCGAAGCTTAAGGAGGACATGTGATCCTTGAGATACAAACAGAAGTACTCTTTTCCTTTCTTCTGAAATTGAAATCAATTACGCGGCTTGAGTTTCTATAGAATCAACTTGTACCAATAGAACGTAGTTGCAACACTGAAAGTTATAGGTGCATTGGGACTGTTTAACAGATTGAATAAACTTTATACTAATAGTCAGGGACGCTGGAACGTCGATTGGGCTGGGGGGCAGTAAAGAAGTTGAGGGCAAAGGAAATTTATGAAAACCAAAAAAATCTTTACCAATTATGCTTGCTACTGTTTAACAACAGTGTTGACCTCAAAAATAATGAAGGCAGCTATAGAAAATTTGTTTCAATTCGATCGTGATAAACCATAAAATTCCGATGATACTGTTATGAAAAAGACGCCTTTGCCCCCGTTGTCCCTCTTATGAAAGGTCAGGGGGCACTGCCACCGCTTTCCGTCGTCCCTGCCGCTATCAGTAGTCACTGTCTCGAACCATTACCTGCCAAGATGTCTGCGCTCAACAGTCACACGCGGGCGCAGCAAAACGACTAATATCGTAACTTGGAGTCAACATTAGAAGATTTGTTGCCATGTTATTGTTACACAAGTGAACTGCAAGCTCACCATTGCATGACACCAGAACAATGAACCTGGCTCTTGTGCAGTGTTAGTGTCGTACCGGCTAATAAACTGTCATTGCAATAAATAAATCAATCCATCGGCTGACATCAAATTTTCTAGAAAATGTTTCTTAGTCCCACTTTCCAGCTGGGAGGGGCAAATGCTCGTTTTGCCCTACCCCCCTGTGGACACCCATGTTTTTGACGTACCACGAGTTCAAAACTGTTTGCTTGCGTTCAGTGTAAAAGCGCTCCCATAATGGTCATTCTTTTCGCATTTACTTGTTCAGCAACAATGTTGACTTCAAAACTAATAACAGAAATTATAGGAAATCATTCTCAATTTTACGTGTGCGCGAATAGCTGCAATAAATTTGTTTCAGGTCGATCTTGCCAAATCACGAAGTTACTTATAAAATCTGTTATGTAAAGGCACCTGTTCCCCCCCTGCCCCCTTTTCAAAGGGCAGGGGGTGGTGCCCCCGTAATGCACCCCCATTCCGGCGTCCCTGCTAATAGTGCTCCAAATGGTTCTTTTGCGTTTTCGTTTTTGCCATTTGTATCCCTTCGTGTAAGTGAACTGCTGTTTTTTTTTCTGCTTTTCCGCGTTGTATCTTACCGTGAAAGGGGCCAGTTGTTGCAAATACCAGGCAGGAAGTTTAGCGAAGTACAAATACTGCGCTTGAAAAATAAAGGACGGAGTTTGTTGTTGATGGAAATCGACGGTAGAAATTAGTTCAAATATTTGACTATTCTTTTTCTTGTTTCAGAAAGTTATAAATTTCATTGTGTGGTTACGATCATCGCTCACTGACCAATCAGAAGCTGTTTCGCTTGACTGCGTGCAGTGACGAATTGCAAAGTGCAAAGAGTTTTTTGGAACAAGGCTCTGAACAGAAAATGTAGGTTTTGTTTGATGATTTCAGATGCAGCGCAAAATGCTAATGACATTTAAATTCACAGCAATTCAATGCCCCTGGATGAATCTCCGACACTGAGGAAGTGGCATCGCAAATATTGTTGTCAACCAGTTACTGCGTTTAATAATTTTCATGCTTTTAATTCAACGAGCAAAAGATTGAAGGCAAGTATTTTGAAGAAAGAAATTAGATTTTGAGGGCCGATTTAATGCCTTGTGCCTAGACACAAAATGCAGCTGTATGTTTAGGTGTAAAGATCATGCTGGAAACAATAGAAATATGTTCTAGAGCTGCTTCAATTTGTAGTACTGTTAGACGTTTCATAACAAATCACTGAATTCAGAGTAATCACCAAGTTATAAGCAAAAACCAAAATTTATGACCGGCTTACCGCTTGTCGCAGTTTTCTCTCAATCCTGACAGCAACCATTGTCATCGCATTACCGATTGTCCCAAACACACAAACGAACAGTAAGAACAAGAAGTAAAGCCAACTACCGGCAGTGATTCCATCTTTTTGCACATTTTCAGGAATAGAACTGCAAGAAAATATTTGGAGCATGAATTGCGGCATAGGCTGCGCGTCACCTAAGCCAGTTGCGTTGTAAGAATTTCGGCAACCAATGCTTATGATTTTCTTGAACACTTTATGGTAAGTTTGGAACAAGCACCCTGATTCTTTAGCTATTTTACAGTTAACACAGTTAAACTTAGTTAGTGCAGGTGCTACTTTTGCGAGTAATCTGGTCTACCGAATTTTGTTGACGTCATTATGCTCGTGGCACGAACAATAAGCGCAAACAAGTCAGACCCATACCACCAGCTGCAATGGCTTTAAAGATACAGTATATAAAGGTATCTGAAAATATAAACATTTTGTCGAAAATGCTCGTTTTAGCAACTGCATTAATCCCCAGAGCAACGTTGGGTAAGTTTGCACTATTTCAGGGTTACTTTTATAGTCCGCGGGAATTCCTACGGGCCAGTGTGGCTCTTAGTTCATCACAGAACAAGAACGTTCTAACTTCGCTTTCTCATCTGTTTTCTCATGATTGAGAAGGAATCCATAGATATTATGTCCACCTAACTTTTCGGCGAGAACAATGTTCAGAATGTTTTGTCCATTCTTCGATGCAAAAGCATATGTGAGTAATTCTTATCTCTTTCGACCAGACGAGTTTTTCGTGGTAGAAGAGCTATTGCTTTTGACTTCGCTGATAATTGTTTGACAATCACCGCCCCTGGAAAAAGGCCTTCCGCTAGGCTTGGACCTGAGTGAATGGACTTCCCTAAACCGCTTCCGTGTCGGAATTGACCGCACCTGAATGAACCAACGGATTTAGGGATAAATCATCGACCCCACAGCTGATGTGTCGTGTCCCATCTGCCGTCCATTAGAATTTGCGACAATGCTGAACTTCCTTGAATGCTCATCCACGTTACGCGATCACCTATTGTCAATCCCCCCGAACAAATCATGAAATACATTAGGATGTTCCCAGGCCACCTGTGATGGAACGAAGTGACACAGAAAGAAGTAGGGTGCGCTGAAGTATGTACTGGAATGCTGCGTGCTAATAAGAGTGAGGGAACCATAAACAGGAGATGTTTGTTTAAAAAAGCAGCATTACGAGACATTTCCTAAAACAAATATGGTAAAGCAAACGTAAAGACCAAAGTGTTAAAAAACAAAATTTTCTGATGTCAATTACATAGTTTCGACAATGCTGATTATATTTGGGTTAGATTTGGTCTGTCCGCATTGTTTTACCGAAAACAAAGAAATTCGGCAACAAGACTTTCCGGTAATCGAGACTAGTTATACTATTGTGAAGTGAAATTTAATCAAAGATTAATTGTTTCAGAACCGTCGCCAGAAAGTCGTCAATGGGGGGCTTTACGTTTGTGCAGGGGGCCTTGACATTTAAATTTGACAAAAATTCCACTAATTTATAGTGTTCATATTTCAATTTGGGGAGGCTTGGAGCTTTGTTTGGGGGGGCTAAGCTCACCAAAGCCCCCCTCGTGGCGACGGGACTGAATTGTTTCCAGAAATAAAGAAACGAATTTGAAAAACACTCTAAATGGGTTGAATCAAAATATTCCTAAACCGTCTTAATCTAACCTGTTGGTGATTAAGTTGTTGATATCTGTGCCGTTCGCAGACATTTCCCTTCTTCTAAGCACAACGTAACATGAATTTCAACAAACAGTAGGCCTAAAACAAATGCACTATCTGATAAGCCTGTAACATGAGAGTTGATGGCATCACAAGCAGTCAATCAAAAATTCTCACATCATAACCGGTCTGCTTTCTCTCAATGGTCTTGAACGTTTGTTATCACTGCTTCACCTCACAACAACATAATAATATACAGTAGATTCTACAGGGGTGTCCAATCTCCGACCGGCGGGCCTAATGTGGCCCGTGGCCCGCTGACTCCTTCCGAAGGTCCCGCGAAATTTCATAAGTAAAAATCAACCCATACCGATGCGAATTTCGACCTAAGCGACATTTTTCCTATCAGGATGTCGTCGGTCATGGAAATCAATGTAAATGTCCTGTTCATGTCGAAATAATAAATCAGCTATTTATAAAACTGTTGCAGTATTACCGAAGGACGAGCTTTAGGCTTTTCTCCTTTTGTACACATGCTTTGCTGCAGGATATGCAGCTTGTACAATTTAATCAGAGACAAAGCTCGTTTTAAGAACATCCGAACTGTTCTGAGCGTCAGTACCCTTTTTGATTAAGTTGCTTCTGGTAATGGCAACGGTAAACAAAAAGCTAAATGTTTGGTATAGTGATAGAAAATTTCTAGAATGATTGACAGTCAATACGTCTTTGTGCAGATTCAAAACTAGCTGATTTACTGGATATGCAGCAAAGAAGTTTCAGACTTCAAAAATATAACATTAAAACATTGCGACACCAACCATAAATCTTTTGAAAAAAAGCTTACAATGCAAGTTTATCAACATATCATGATATGAAAGTTTGGCCAGTAGAGAAACCTGCTTAACAGTTATGAACCTTCATTAAAAAATGTTGGACACCTCGGGCATAGATCATCACCTTGTAATAATAATGGACATCAAAGTAAACGCACTGAACACGCGATCGATTAGCCTTTAAGTCACTGTAGCTATGGTCCACCTCAAGATTAAACTAAAGCTCAAAATAACCTAAACCTGCTTATCATCCAACCGATGCATCGATACCAAAGCAATTAAGAATATGGCTCAGAGTAGGTGGATAAACAATAGCACCGATATACTGGACTTCGATGATTTCCACATTTTGGTATCACTGAAACATTGCTGTAATGAAACTTTGTAACACAGCGCACCCTTCCTTCTCTTCACGATTGCAACTGCTACAAGTTGAATTTCAACCATGGCAACATAAAGAAAAGACTATAGGATAAAAATCAACAACAAAAAACTTGCATATAAACTGATGAAGTTCTTCGACCATGCTGATGGTCGCACAAGACCTCAAAGATGTCATTTAATCAAGAAAGCGAAAGAGGTCAGCAGTTGACTGACAGAAACCAAATGCTTTGGATAATTTTTGACGAAGTGCATTTTATATCCACCTGGTGTATCTGACTTCGGACCATAGCAAACCTGTGTATCACGTCACTGGCTCGACCTGACTGAAACGTGGGTTTAGTAGCCTACCTATAAGAATGCTTTGTACGAAGTAGCGTCTATTAGCAGGTGATCCACCTTCGCCGGCCGAGGGTGAACGTTTCAGTAACGCAAAAAGAAACATTTTGCTTCGTAACGCTCATCACCGTCATCGTTGGTCGCCAACGTCTGAAGCACTGTGATCAACACCTGGCTACGTCGCGTTCGCGTTTATTTGCAGTAGCATGTTCTTCATTGCTTCACCAGTAAACTATTATCAAAGCCATGGTTGCTTCCTTATAACCTCGATAAAGCTGAATTAATGCAAACTGAACCTGAACGGTGAGTGTTTCTTAGCCTTCTAACGTCTGTGTTGTCTACAGTCGATCAGAAACGCATCTTACGTGAGGATCATATCGGGGCAAAGCGGATGACATGCCATGACAAAAACGACGTGACGACACGCAAAATTCGGTTGTTTCCTAGTAAAGTGACAGGAAGTTCACGAAGAAACAGTCGTGCAGGCTTGTGCGGTGTGCACAAAACTGACGCTGTGTCAGAATGATATGAGTCTTGCAGCAAAAACCGTTTGCAAACAGTCCGCTAAAATTGTTTGTGGTATGACGAGGTGGACATCCAAGTAACAAATAATTCAATTAATTCGTTTTTAACAACCTTGATGATATTGCGTAAATGCGACTACAGTATCAGCAACCTGTTCCGTTTGCCTTACCAATAGCTTCATATGAAACAACAATACAAACATCAATATCGTAATTAATGAATTCAATGAAATCTAATCAATCAGAATCAGAAAAAAAGGATAATATTTTTTATCTTGGAAAACGCGGCGGTTTAATTATTTTCTGTATATATTTTTCTATGGTTTGAATCCTTTTCTGAACTCTCCTACTTTCCGAAAACAACTTGCAAATTTCACCCCTTTTGGCACCCCTGGAAAAAATTTAAAAAAATTCCCTAGTGCCTCTTCCCTGGAAAAAATCCTTCCGACCCCCATGCTTGCACTTTGCATTCACTGTGCGCTAAGCATTCAATAACAATGGTAATAAAGGTACAGTACCTGCCAAGTGATGTGATATCCACAGCTCAGATATCTGGTGTTTTTGGTAACCAGAAAACTCGCTGTTTCGATGAGCAGAATTTGGTCTACACGAGCAAGAGCCGAAAGGTCACCAAATCGAAATTAGCCGAGCTGTAGTTTTACTGCGCGGTATATGAGACAAACAGAAAACGAGAATGTCCGTCAACTTAGAGCGAGATTACGCAAATCGTTGAAAGACCGTCAGAAACTCTGCTGACCGACGCTGGGGAACCACGAGAAAGGCAGGTGCCAGAAAGTTCGCCGGGTATATCATCTTGCTCCACGTTTTTTTCGGCGATAACTCGCGAACCACTGAAGGTACCTCGACAAGTAAAACATTGCAAGTTCGCGAGATCTTTCAGATGAGTCCAACAGAAAGGCATATTTGCATTTGAAATTTTTGATAAAATTAACTTTTTGTATTTTTCCTCCGTTTGAGCAAGTTTTTTATAATTTTCAAAAACAATTTTCACGCCTAAGTTTTAGCTTTTCGAAACGTTTTGTGGCTTCGACTGCTCGCACGGACTATACCTAACCACCAATACCAACAAAAGTCACTTTCCAATTTTTAGGGAAAAAAGTTGGGGAAAAAGCAAGGTTGGGGCAAAAAGCAAATAAAGAATAGCGGGTTTTTAGGTTTTATGTAAAAACCGTTGCCGATATCAAGTTTTGGAGTACACCATTAGAAAAAATGCAAAAAATACAACCAGAATCAAAAAAAGGGTCGAAACGTTTCAATATTTTTCAACTTTTCATACACTTTTCGTCAAATTTTTGTCAACTTTTCAGCAATTCTGGTGAATTATGTTTGTGATGCTAGTAGTTTTTGCAAAAAAAGCTTGCGGCAGCACTGGAATTGAGCAGTTTTTTATCGACGATGGATCTAGGAGCAATGAACAAAACATCGCTTTTTTTTCGCGAAAGCACCAAAGCGGTTTTGACTGACCGAATCAGCGCAGCACCGTTGCCTTACTACAGTTTTAAGCAACGTCGTTAAAGTTGCCCCGAACATCGCCACACTGTCTCGGCGTTTCTGCAACGCATTCCCGACAACGTCGTTCGATCTTACTCGAACAAACGTATTCATCGCTGTAGCGGTCGTTGCTAAACCTTTAGGCTGCCTGTCACTTCGAAATTCAGACGGACTTGCCCTTGTAGCGAGAACACAACATGCATTTGACAATGTACTTTCTCAGCAGTTACTCAAATCATTTTCGGAAACACCAGTTTTCTTCCGCTAACAATGCTGTAGTCATTGTTTGGCGCAAACGTAACAGGTCGTGTCTCCCTGGCATTGGGACGTACTCTAGTTTGATTCACATTCAAAGAAATCATCTTACTCGCCCTAGCACTTAGATATTTACGTGCAGGCAGGTCAAGCGTCTTCACTTGTCGGGAAAGCATGGATCTCTTTGTAACGATCGTTGCCCACCTTTGGTCACCAGCACTATGTAACCTTAGCATAACCTCTTTATCACAAAGCGTGAGCGCCTTGAGCATTTCATGTAGTTTCTGTAGCCATGAATTTATGGCGTCAGGTGCAGAACGTGACTTTACCAACAGCCTCATTTCATCATGCTCGCCCTGCACATCCGTAGGGAAAGTTTCGAACTCATCAAACGTGCACGTCATGATGTCCGTTGCTAGACACAAAAGCTATGACACCGCAGCGCACAACAGTTAGAGGGGAATCGAGGCTAAGCCACACACAGGTTTTCAACCTTTTCAAGGACATGACACTTATATCTCTGGCTAAATTACAGCCCAGAGAACAAAACAGAGTAGTTATGGCTAAACCGCGCAGGTTAATCGGCCCAGCTAGGGACGCAACGCTTACTCAACACACTTTGCGCCAATGGGTAGTGCAAAAAGAATCTTCAGCTGAGCAGCAGCTCGACGTTCACAGGCATTTATCGTGCCTCAACACAATGGACCCCAAAATAGTTGTCGGATTGCGACGCCACGCAGATTCGTGCGTGCGTTCACAAGCTAACGAGAAATGATTCTCGGAGCAACGTTCACGTCGGACTAGAAATGTCGTCACCTGTCAGTCCGAGAACTGCAAAGTAGATAGTTTGAAACTTTTCTTTCCAATTACTTGAAATTGGTCTAACAGGCACGTCACTTGAAACTTTCCAAACACACGTTCACTTAAAACTGTTCAAATGCCCATCACTTGATAACTTGATACTGTGTTTGACGATCAGTCGCTGCTGAAGTGACGTTTGGTGATTGAATTTGTGACAACGAAGGCTTGCGTCCAACACCTGTGTTGTATGGCAATTTGTGTAGGGAAAAGGAGCCGCAGACCTGTTAATACGCGGAACTCATAACGTGTCAGATTAGTCGGAAGGTTGTCAGATCAGGGCCTTCTAGGGGAACAAACACCTCTCACTAGAAGGCCTTGGTCAGGCACGCGTTTCTCAAACTTCTGTGAGTGCTAACTTCCCACAGCTCGGAACTAGGCTAGCGTACAACAATGAGTTGTCTTCAATACCGAACTGATTTTTTAACTTCTCACTGGTGTGTTTAATCAGTTAAAATGTGAAGCGATTGGAAACAAGTTTTCGAGACATCCTTCGAATCAGAGCCAGTTATTGGTTTATAGCTCCTTGGTAAAGCAATATTCTTGTGAATAGAAATTGATGTTAGTGAAAAACCTGTTGAGAGTCTTGGTTAGGAAATAACAAAAACAAGTCATCCACGTAGCGGTAAAGCAGGTCTGGTCGACACTCCGGTAGCGTCGCCGTCAAGGCCTGATCTATTACGTATATAGTTCATGCATACGTCAACAATGAGTGTTGCTACAGGTGAGCCCAAGGAACGCCATCGACCTGTGGGTAAAAGCAACCGTTGAGGTTAAACATAATTGTTTCACAACCTATTCCAGAAACTGCTTCAGGGGTTATGTTTAGGCCGTGTGAATTCGTTGCTCATGCAAAAAACAGAGTGGAGAACTAGATTGATGGTAAATTCAACCGGCACACACATAGGTGAAAAGACTGGTTACGTCAAATGACGTCATAATCTTTCCAGATGAAGATTTTTCCTGAGGCAAGAATAGAGTCTGTATCGAATATCCTTCTGATATGTGTTGAATATCGCGCGAAATTATCGAAGGCAAAGGTATGTTGATGAACCTGTCTCAGATGCCTTTAGAAAAAAAAAACATGACACGTAATGTAATGACGAGAACTACATCAATATACCAGCGCACACGGAAATCTAAAAACGCATCAGAAGACACGTATTTCATTAAATTACAATAAATCGGGTTTCCGTGTAAGAGCTGATGACTCCAAATACCTGTTCAAAGAATCTGCCAACGAATTGGGCACTTCTGCTTGGCGCTGCACACAAAACTGGTCGCTGCTTGATGGTCCAGAGTGGGTTAGTTTGCGTTAGGCTGAAGTGTTTCTTCTATTCGCAGTTCTGAACGTCAGTGTAGACCAAGTCATTCTTCGCTGCCTTCGCAATATCTTAGTTTTGCGAATACTGCTAGTAGATTGCATAACAATTAAAACTGATCCATTGTACACAATCTCGCAAGAAAATCATCAAGGATGTGACAGACGATTTTGGATTGATTTTATTTTTATGACACCTTATTATCATACTATGCACTAATATTTCGGCAATTGCAGAATCTATTGAAGAATCAGTGGTTAATCCCTTAAGGTTTTCTTAGAGTTTTCTATAAAAGTGAAATTTGGGTATCCATCCAAAGCGAGTGTTATCATGGATCTTTGCCTGATCAAAGTTTTTATCATGTTTAACAGTTCCGAAAAATTAAGAGTTTGATGTAATACGCGCAATTGAATTAATTGGAAAATTTTTTAACATGGAAAAAGCCATGAAAACGCTTTTAGTGTCAACTTGATTTATTTTGTGGAAGAGCAAATGATGTTTTTCATGTGGCTACTATGTCGTCCAATATATAAGAGGTCTGTGGAAAGACATTTCGCTCTTTATTAGAAATACTGAATCTCGGTGATGGAGAATGGGTCTAAGAAGCAGTGGTGTCACCAACGTCTGGCGCTCTCCAAGAGAAAGCCTATTATGACGTATAAACTGCTGCTGCAATGTCCAGTTTCGTCATCATACTTTCATACAAAAATCTTGCATTTTTGGGTTTCCCTAACCCTGCGTAGGGAGTACGTGTCCTCCTTTGCTCTATACGCTCGTCAGTGAACCCGCTGGTATCGACAACGGTCTTCTTAATTTTTCAGTGGACCTTACAACGATTTGATTACTGGTTAGTGGTTACTGATATGCGATTGAATGTTGTTTTACCTTTCCACAGGCAAACGGTTGCTGTCGGACATTTGTCGCTTGCGTTGTGGAAAAGTCTTTCGAATGATTGGCAAGGTTGTGATCGGCATCCAAAGCAGGACCGAAGATTTTGTCTGGTGGCTTTTTAAAGACATGTTGCTGCTACACTCCTTTTCGATGAAACACAAAAATCTGCCAAATTCATTCACGTTTCAAATCCCAGTGCTGTTCAGCAAAACGTTAATCCAGTTTTGGGAAGTCCGAAACAAAATTAATGTCAAGCTGAAGTAATGGGCAAAGCATCGACTTTTTTCCAAGCTTGTTTTATGAATTAATTAGGATAGGAGCATGGCCAGCTTGAATGATATTTTCTCTTGCATCTGCAAAACTTGTTATTGCAAACCAAATGACATCCTTGCCAATTACGCTTTAAATCAGAGTTTTGTGAACAGCATCCTTTCGGTGATATTTTCTGCAGCCTTGGCACTGGCTACGTGTATTGTCAGTGCCATCTAGTGGCTAAAGTGCGAACCGGTTCTTGCGCAAACATCGAACTTTGCTTGCTTGTCTTCCATCCCGGCAGAAAATCTTGTCGAACAGTTTTCGTACGCTTGTCAGAAACACTTGCTCAGAACACCGTATATGATCGAATTCAAGGAAAAAGTAAGCAGAAACAGCGCTCCAAACACCTGAATAAATGAAATAGAAAATATTCTTTAAGTGTGTTTACGCAATTGCTTCTTGCTTAGATGATGCAGTTGACAACATAATGAGCATAGGTTTGTTGATAAGAAATCGGTTTCAAATTAAATTGGCTGTAAATATCCTGATACAATTGTGAACTTTTGATATGTCGAACATTTGAAAGTGCTATTGGTAGTTTGTTCATCAAGGTGATTATTTTTAGGTGCAACAACATACTTGCAGTCAATATTTGAGGGACAACTAACTACGTGCCAGCACTTTGTTTGATAACTGTTTCACACAGTTGGGCTTTGGTACTCTGTAACAAACATTTTTCTTGCAGTATGTATTTAACACTAAAAATATATTTTTCGATTCAGTGAAACATTTTTGCGAAGAAGGTAGCGTGTACATTTGTTTGAAGGTCCCTAATCATTTTGATGTTTTCCAGTATGCTAAAATTTATTAATCGATCAAATCTTCCTCTTGCTGATCTATATGTGATGTGGATCTTTTCGCTTGTCTTACAAAGTTTTGAATTATTCTTTATCTTCTTAGCCTCCGTCATCACTCTCGGAACCGTTAAAAAATCTTCGAATTTAGTTTTCCAAGTTGCTTCGGTATTAGCAGAGATTGAAAAAGTGAAGTTATCCCAAAGAAATTACAAGCGTTGTTATGGTGCTGTTGAACAATTGTCCTCATGAAATGGATTGAGTTCAGATACGAAGTTTGGAAAACTCACCTCCTTTAGTTCGATGGGAGCTAGGTCTCGCAGCAGCACCAGAATACCATAATAAGGAATCTAGCAAAATCTGAAAGAGACGATTGTCCAAATGGACGATTTTAGCATTTGGATTTCATGTCGACCCCAGTGTAGCAGACATAAAAGTCTGCTACATCTAAAATAAAGCATTACAGAATAAAACAGTGCTCGACATTCAAGAAGAAAGGATTGACCACTAAGAAGACAAAGAAATACTGATGAACTTCGAAACCAGACAAGCATCAAGAAGCAAGCATGAACTGCATATTGAGCGTGAACATAACCTCATTCTGCTCTCACTC
>Ga0210059_1002349_pt1 | contig 29589 bp, 16 predicted proteins | sample Ectturendosymbi2_FD_188042 | JGI IMG/M metagenome (GOLD analysis project Ga0210059, IMG submission 188042) | Ecteinascidia turbinata endosymbiont from Florida, USA - Sample 2 (SPAdes) (version 2) | ecosystem: Host-associated > Tunicates > Ascidians > Unclassified | place: Key West, Florida...
GTAGGATACAACTAACCGGCCTACTTGGAGTCTGAATGCGGCACGGTGATCTAAAAATATTTCATAATGACGCATCAACATACTGAAGCAAGAAATAATTTCTCCTCAAAAATGAGGAACCCTCACGAAATCCATGAAACTCACAGAACCCCACTAAATGCTTTGCGGAACCCTAGGGTTCCACGGAGCCCCTGTTGAAGAGCACTGACTTACACTGATCAAGGACCTTTAATGCTGTTTTCCGGTATTTAGATCAGGCTAAAGTGAACAAACAAGAAACGGTGACCAAATTCTTTGAATGAGGGTGTTTTGATGGTAAATATGGTAGACATGAAATCTTAATGCTTTCAACCACTGAAAATAGTTTTATTGGAAATTAGTGCAAAAATAAGGTGGGCTTTTGGAAACGCGATTTTTCATTTTAATTTACTAGGTGTTGCTTCAGACAAACATCCAATCGGACATATGCTCTTACGATAGGCAAAAATGGCAATATTCGGCAAAGCATTGGAAACTCAGACAGAGCATCGCAAAATACGGATCAGTTATCAGAGCAGTGTGAAATGAATCACCTGAGAGTGGAAAATATAAAATAACGTTACCTTACCAAACGCTTTCTACATCTAATGAAAAAGACGTTGCTTTTGCGCTTACCTCAACAGGTTCCAAGTAAATTAACGTTAGTTGTGGGCAAACCAAACATATTGTACAAATGTGCTGCATTTTTATTAAGCTCAACATCGGCAAAAGAATATATCCAAGTAGGTAAAACACTTTTCATGTTTTTTAAATGCTGTGACACGTGTGTGAAACACATATCTTATGAAAGCACGCAGAAGAGGTCTGCGATTGTGCTATTTTTTGCCCAAAGTTTTTTTTCACAAAACTTACTTTAAGTTAATTTAGTTTAAGGCCTGATGGCGGTACATGTTTTTCTAAAGTTCAACTTGTTTACTATTCCAAGATAAGCCGTATTCACACATTCATTTTTGTGTGATGTTTCGTGTTACGCTATGTTCATGTAAGGTTTACACAACTCCACCCTAACAGGAAACAGGGAAGTTTTGATGCTTACGAGCTTTTCAACGTGCAGACAACCGCCAAATTGTTGGAAAACGCAGAAAAAACTGTAGTCGGCAGAAAGCAGGTGAAACATTCCTGAAGACACAACAAATGTATCTGCTTACCTTCATCAATCCAGTCCACAAAGCTAGAAACTCGGGTAAAAAATCCCGGAAGTCCAGGAAGAGCGCAGCCTGCTGCAGCCCCGTATGAAGTTATTCCAACCTGATGCCAACTTCGTTGGTTGATCAGGCAAATCATGGGTCCTCCTGAGTCTCCCTAAAAACAACCTAATTAGATTGTACTTCAGGTTCCCTGTCCTAATGCATCATAAATATTTGTTGTCTTTATGTGAAGTTAGCAGAAAAGATTACAAAACTTGAAGAAGACGTAAATTCCATTTGATTGATCGCATAGGTCTCACATTTATTTTCCAGGTGCTGCTCACTACTGATCACAAGAAACACAGTAGAGTTTACTTCCATTATCGATTGCCTGAAATATGTTTGGCACATGGAAAACAAGGAGAGTTCTCTAACAAATATTTCTTCACAAACAAGCTGCGTGTGATACAATGCATTTATCCAAGCATCAACTGCAGTTGCAAAAATTAGAAAAACAAGCACCTCATTGTTGTTTGTTCCTGAGAAATTAATTATTTTCTTTTAATGTAGTTTTTTTATTGGAAGCATTACCAGATACAGGAAAAATCCAGTATGGAACAATAAAGAACTGGAATCTTGTATGTACTGTGCGTTTGGAAAGTGACTTCATCGATAACCTATTTTATTTCTTCCACAGGTCGCTGTCACGTTGAAGTTGAACCACGTTTAATAAAATAACAGGTTAGCTGTAAAGTGTCAAACAACATAACCTGTGGTTTCAAAAATCTTACGTTGCAACTAGAAACACCTCCCTCAAACCTTCCAGCACAGAGTTGAGTGGAAGGCATCTGCCCTGATCCGAAAATTCCTCTGTACCCTTCATTGCACGTCTTGTTGTCCAGAACACTGGTAATAGCTTGCCGCAATGTTTCAGCAGCCACATTATCTGCGGTACCTGTGCACGAGTGTGAAAAATTCGTCAAAAACACTCAAGCACTTAATCTAAACTGAGCTACTCAGAATCGTCGCCAGAACGTGTTCAACAGAGAGACTGTATGTTTGTTAGGGGGTTTTGTCATTCCAAAAACTGGCGAAATTCCAGTGATTTGTAGTGTTTTACATTTTAATTTGGGGGACTTGGAATATTGTTTGAGGGCTAAGCCCACCAAATACCCCGTGGCGACGGGGCAAAAATTACTTTAGTTTTATTCCTTTTTTTTGCACCAATTCGAAAAGTTTTGATGTGCTTGATTTCAAGAAGCGCTGCTTTCAACAGTATATATTTTTAAACCACTTTATAAACAAAGTGACAAACGCGTTTTGAACTTAAGTGCCTTTCGTCAATAACCTGCACATGAAACTTACGTTGACGACCCCACCCAGTCAGAACACATTTGGACGATACTGGCGGCTCAGCACTTTCCACCCCATTCAGCCTTTCGATACATATTGGTTGAACGTAGTTGTTATAAGTAAAATTCTGTCGGATCTTCACCAGTGCGATATCATTAACAAGTGTATAGGAACTGTAAATAAAAAAATAACATATATTTAAGTGCAGCACAGTGCATCCCTTAAAGTATAATAACACAGCAAAGACCTTTGACAACAGTCGTGTCATATAATTAGTCCTGGACAAAATACCCCAATATGATTTTGCAAGAAGTTTCTTAAAATACAAATACCAAAAATTTTTAAAAATTAATTAGCTAAGTGAAGAAATTACACGTGCTGTGTTAAACAAAACACGTGCTGTGTTAAATTTGATAAAAGAACTCCCAGTTTCAAACAGCATTTTCACCCAGAAACACTCTTGGCCATAAAGCATGGAAACAGTCGGATGGCAGTGTTCTGCAATCCGAGTAAAATAACAAGTAACATTTCAAAATCTCAAAGGTTTCACAAGAGTTTTGTCAACTTCCACATTTTTGATAAAGGTGCAGCAAGTTTGCACTGTGTGAAAAGATTTCCACGAGGTACAAAAATTGAAAATTATTGGTTCAAACGATTCTGCATAAAAATGAAAAGAACCTCCCGCAATGTGCACCTCAGAAATAACGTTTCGCATATGTTGGACTCGAAGCAAGTGTAACCTTTAAACTATAGGTTTTGCAATAACTTGACAACTGATCAAACATAACTTTGTTTTATTAGCTTATTCAAAACTCGAACGTTCAGGTTTTATTCGCCGCGGAAGTACAATACTTGATGGGGTAGAGTAAAAAGCATTCCAATGAGTTTTAAAAAACTTCAGTGGCGTTGTACTTGACCTGAATGATAATAATCGTTTGCCGCAGAACAGGAAAGTATATCTGAAACGTGAGATATCATACCCATAACCCGGATGCAGGTAAATGCCACAAGCCACTCGCTTCTGTTCCGTTCTTTCTTCAATTGTGTTGTTGTGCTTCCCGGCATAGATTAAAAGCTGCCACGGCCTAAAAAGATAATTTAGGTTTTTGCTCAGTGTTTTTACCGTTTGAAAAAAATTTAATGGTGAAAAACGCGCAGGAATAAAAATAGTATAACCTCGAATTCCAACACCAACACAAATTTATAGCAGCACATCTAGTTACATTTTCCTAAAGTTCGTCCAATTTTGTTTGTAGATTTTACTTATTTTTCCAAAAAATAGATACCATTGGATTGCGATAAACGCTTCACAACATTTTTCATTCAAATGAGTTTAAAAGACTGCATTCAGCATTTTTGCATGCACAATAAACCTTAATTTTTTTTCAATGCAAAATCGTTTCTAATGCTTTAAATTGATTTTCACCAGCACAAAAACAAAAGTTGAAATCCTTGAGTAGGGTTTATAAAAGTCTTCGATTTAAAGCAATCCAAACACAGCTGATATCTGAAGAATGCTTATTTGGAACAAAAGCTTCTCATAATAGTTTTTAATGCAATTTGTTTAATATAATAATTCTGTCTCTGAGAACATGAGGTAGTAGATATAGTCAACGAATCTCACAATAATGTGTTGACGCAGTGTGCAGCCGTCAGAACCCAATTGCTGCCAATGATGGACCCTGAGCAGTACAAACTGTACGGACTTGTCGATTGCGCCAGCATCACCTGCCATGGATAGGAGTGTGGAACGGCTTCACTCCCACCAACAATCCTGGGCGCCTGAGCAAAACCGTGCAGTGTGTTCTCTTAACGTTACGTCATAGACATTTTGTTTTAAAATACTGACGCTGTCATAAACAACTTTGTTTCCATTCTGAATTTCTGAATGCAGCTTCTGTCCATATTTTTATGGAAAATGAAATGGTGAATGAAAAAACACGATTTAAAAAAAGACCCGGCCAAATTTTTTTTCCTTGTCTAGAGCTACTACTTATGGCTGCTGACTTATTACTATTTTTTTCGAAGCTATTCGTTCTGCATTGGTGTCAGTTTTGCATTTCCGCTTTCGCTTTGAGCCCAGCCCTGTGGTCACAGCTTGTGATCGAGGTACCATTAGCAATATTTTTCTAAACTTACATTATTCACCATTTTACTTGTACTGTAAGATGGATTGCAATCTACAGGACTGAAAATTCGTGAAGGGCCTACGTAAAATTAATTTTCTGGTGAAATAAATTGCTGACTGATTCGACTACATTATCTTTGTGGGGACATAATATTGGAATGCCAAAATGAACAAGTCCGAATCACCGCAAAGTTATAAAACCAGAGTACTGAAAGCATATTCCTCGAGAAAACTCACAGCAAACCTTCGGCATTCAGCTACTACAGTGGATTTTTATATCTCTGTAATTGCAAAGATATCATACCTACATAAATATTCATTTAATAAAAGAAAATGTACACTGAGCACACAAAATACCATGAATAAAATTCCAAGAGTTGTTACAAACAAAACAAATTTCTTCAAGAATTACTTTAAAACTGTTTTTTTATTTACTGGTACTGAACAGCACTTTGAAAACCTTGATGAGAATGTAAGTACGAAGTGACGATTATGTTAACGATTACAAATTCAAAAAATTAATACAAATTGAAAAGCTTGTAATTAACGTAGTGATTGCAATATTTTTCCAATTTGATAAAGTCAGTTTTGCGATTTATGCCTGGCGTAGAGGAAAGTTACGAAACGTTTAAAGAGAAGTCAGCACATCCGCACATATTCCATCATATTTTAGAAATTTATGGAAAAAAGAGAAAGTCAGCAATTTTACCCATGGAAAAGTGGGAGCAACAGATTGAGTTCCGCAGTCCTCTGAAGAAAATTGTTTAGCTGAAAATAAATAGTACGGTGAAAATATTTCAAAAACATCAACAATCTCTAACGAAACATGCAAATATGTATTCTCTAAATATTTCTGAGGGGTCTAGAAGGTTAGGAGCAGGTGGATTGTTAAACTCTTGGAGTTGTCAAAACTTTGGATGTTAGTTCTCAGTAATAAGATTCTTTGAATAAGAGCTGATGATGCCTACTTTGTAGGCGAAACATATACTCTGTAAAATCTCAGCGTGTGATTCTGTGCTGAGAAAGGATTTCTTTCCTTAGACAGTGTTCTTAGAAATACCCGGTTTTATTTTTGTAAAGTCACAACCCTGACTCAAGAATTTTTATTTGCAAAAAGATGCGTGAGGTAATAGTCCCGTTTTCATTTTACAAACAATCTTGCTAGAACTATTTTGATACTTACAGCATTCTATTTCGTCACTTCCATCGGCGCAATTCGCTGTATAATCGCAAGTCAGATTCCTGAAGATGCAAGTGCCGTCCCAGCATCTAAACTGAGTTGCTTCATTGCACCTAGCTGAGGGAAACGGAATAAGTGGATATGATTTGAAAAGGTTTTCAAACTAAAGGTTCCTGCGTACGGACATGTCTTTTCCTTGCCGTATCAAAAATATGCTGCATAAGATCAAGACGAAATACTTAAACTCAACTTGTTTTCACTTTTTAAATATAAAGATTTGCGAGCCTTCAAAAGCGTTTTGTAGTTTTTTTCAAAAAATGCAAAACATTTTGCGGCTATACGGGAATGTTTCTTATCAAAACAAAAAATGTGCAAATCTTTGAATGCAAAGGTAACAAACTAATTCTTTTTGTTATTTTCAAATCAATATACGTTTTTTTTCAATTATCTTTCACCTGTTGTGATTTTATTGGTTTGATTTATATACTTCTAAAAATTATTACAATGCAAAGATATTCATCACCAATATTATTAATTATATCCTTAAGTCAGCAAAATTATTTTAAATTGAAACAATATTTTGTACACGAATACTACCAACATAATTTTTTTCTGTTTTTAAATCACGCGACGTCTTTTTTGAGAAACAAAATTTTTTAATCTAAATTTTTCAAATTTTGTGTGTTTAAGATAATCCCAAATACTAGTCAACGGAAGGATTATCAACAGCAGCCTGCAATCATGAAATTTGTCTTGCATCGATTAGACACTCATGGGATTTTGTTACCTATTGGCATTGTTTTTATTTCAAAGATTGCCAAAAGTTCGAAACAGATATTTGCAATTTAAGCCTTAGTCCAGGGGTTCCCAACATGTGGTGCACTTACCACTAGTGGTACGCGAAGGTCTTCCTAACTTCCATTTTTTCACAAAAACCTGGATTCACAGGTTTCTAGTTTACGTATCGGGCTTGTTTTTTAAATAAATAAATTTTCCTGTAGCCTGCTATTCCCATTCTATCGTAACGTTATGACTTTCGATGCGCTATTAGCAAATTTGCGCCGCGCATAGACCAAATTGTGGAGGGTAAACAAACAAGAAAATCTCATTAGGATTAGTTCTGGTCTTTTATTTTTACTTTAATGTATAATATTCTTCTGAATAAACGAAGATTAAATCAAGTTAGTTGTTCTGAAAGAGATGGCACGCGTTGACAATACGGGATGCCCAAGTGGTACGAGATCGTGAAAAGGTTGGAAACCCCTGCCTTGGTCACACATTTAAGTCTTATTCAAAAAAACAGAGCAAACGTGTTCAATTTCTTTATTTTTGAAAAGATTAACTGCATCGTTAAATTTTTTAATTAAAAAAAAACATTCAGTGGCAAATTTACGAATTATTAGATTGGCAATGCTTTTCCGTATGAAGATGTTCATTCAACATTCGCTCCTGTACGACAGTTATGCAACATTATACACAACACAGCTTGATATTTACATCCATAAACGTCACTAATGCTCTCTTTTCTCGATCAAGACAGCACTAAACTTTCATTCTTTACAAATACAAGATATCACGGAATTGAGCAAGCGCCATTGCAACATAGTGCAAATACAGAATCCATTTTTTACAGTTGTGCAGCTTTATTGGCTGTGATTCATCAACCAATGAGAAAAAGTTACTTACGTTCTGAAGTGAATGTAAATCTAAATCCTTTAGTTGGTATCGTGGCATCATTATGGTAAATTACAATGATGGTATTGGAAGATGCTTCAAATGGTCGAGGAACGTCAGTGCCACAGTGCCGTCGATCCAAGTACTGGCCAAAGAATAATTACACTCTGTTTAAAACTTGCATTCCGGAAATTTAAACAAAACTGTACACGTCAGTTCCTGAAGTTTCATCAACGTGAGTTTGAAAATCAATAAAACAACATAAATATAGAAATTGTTTTCCAATAAGAATTGCGATAATATTGCTTATGTTTAAGAAAATACGAAAACAAGAAAATCTGGGTAAAATCAAGGTAAATGCAATTCTTAAAACTAGTGTTAGGAGCATTATAGGAATGTTTCAAAACATGTTAACCTTTGTTCAACACTCGCCAAGAAATTGTCAAATCTCGGCTTACATATAAAAAAATTTGATTACATTATTTGTAAAGAGTTTAGATTACCATCTCCTGATAAGTTGCAAAAATTTCGAGACGCTAAATCTCATTGTACATTATCCTGGAGGATTGTGGTTTTGCGCGCTTGGAACTCGCAGAAGCAACATGGTTATTCTCATAACTACTTCAGTTCAAAGTAAAATTAAGAATAACCTTAAATTGTAGATTGCAATCTAAAAATTTATCAGGTTGCTTAAATGTCATTCGAATAAATTTAGATGGATATACGAAAAACAAAAAACAATCAGACGGAAATAATACCTTTTACACCTTACAGTAAGTAATGTAAAAAGACATGTTTGAAAGAAAAAATTTTTTTTTAAATTCGCTTTAGTGTGGTTAGTACGTACAGTTGCATTTTCATTCATTGCAAGTTCCGGATGCGGCCCTGATACCTATAACAATCTATTCCTATTGCATTTATTTCTTCACCGCTACAAACACTGATCCTTATACAAATTGAAACTTTTACTCGTTGCGACAGTATTACACCATAAGAGACATCCCATTGATTGCTAAGTACATAGATTTTATTACGTACGATAAAAAAAGCTCGAAAAGAATGTTAAAGGCAAATTCATCCGGATAAACAGGAGTTGAATAATCCATAAACACGTTTGGAGAAAATCCCAGTGAGGATAAACTCACCAAGCGAGCAAAAGTTGAATTCCCGTCATAAATCTCAACGTAGCTTTGCGAGCAAAGAAATGAATCCGGAATAGTAAAGTCATCAAATCTGATGACTAAGTTCTGATAAAAAATATTTGACTTAAAATGTTTTCAGGCGCTTTCACTTTACCTATTGACGCGTTAGTAACTTTCACGTGAAAACAAACGTATCATGAAACAAAAACAATTTTCTACATACTGCAAACCGCGATCAAGACCCAATTGAACGGTAATGAGCACATTAGAAATATATCCGTATCTTGCTGCGATAAACATCGTTTCTTGAAATTAAAAAATGAAACTAGTTTCAAAATCACAGAAACTGCAATTACTTTAAATGCACTCACGTGGTCACTTGGTCCAATCACTGTCCACCTACAGTTAAAGTTGGTTGGACTATCAAAGGGATAATTTGGTGTTGTTACTACACCACTTGATCCAGTACGAGTAAAACCACACTCGGAAGTGACTGTAAACAGTTTTGAAAAAATTGAAATATTTGTTTTCTATGTTGTTCTTGCACAATTTTGTTTAGACAGAAGTTTCTCATCTATTAGTTCACTTACGCCATTGCAAGCGGAAACACTACAAATGGAAGAAGTGAAATATGAGATCCCAGTCACACCAACATCAGCTAGAAGTGATATTTTGGCACATACCGATCAGAATTCATTTGCTAAGTCTGTTGCCAACTTTGTTTACCACCACTGACAAACATCAGCCGTATTTTTCCACTCGCATTACGATCATCGAGAATGAAGTGAATATAATTTGACGTATAGTACTGTACTTGGCAGTTGTCTTGCACTCTTGCAGGCAACACAGGTACTTTTATCGTGTTCAGTTTCTCGACCTTTTTTAACGTCTTTCTAATTGTCAATGTTCTAAATGCCAAATTGGTTTAGTATAAAACTTGACAGGCTTAAACTTTGTTTTGACAATCAATTTGATTAATAAGGTTTCCGCTTTCGGGGGATTGTAACGAGTTGAACTTACCGCTGTTTATCCAACTGGAAAACTGAGAAACATCAGTAAAGAAAGAAGGCTGCCCTTCTTCTGAGCAAAGACGAAATGTCGCCACGCCCACTTGGTACCAGGCTGTTTCTTTATTCAAACAAACTAGCGGTCCTCCTTGGTCTCCCTGCAAGTAAATTGGGTTTAAAGTATGTTGGTATGATGTCTCTGGATATATGATTTATTGATAACTAAGATTCGGAGCATGAAAGCTGTTGTAATCACCTGTGAAGCACTGAAAAACAACAAAAATACGATCTTCTTTTAATTACAGCAAAACATTGTCTGCAACTTTAGACTTTGTAAATATGACATTAAAATGTATTCAATTTATTCCAAGAATATGTACCCAAACCTTAATATTTCAAAAGATATAAACCAGGACAGTCGAGGCTTTCAGCACATTGCCGAGTAATTCGTATTTATTACAACAGTTTTCATGTTTCAAAACCGCAATTGTTTCCTAATTTTTTAGAGATAGTAGTCCTGGGAGACCACAAAGCACTTCAAGCTTTCAAAGATTCATTGGCCTTGTTCAATTTCGGACCAAAACGAAAATAAGCCATGTGCGTTTTTGGATTCACAGTACATTAAATACTGTAATGGAGGTTTGCTTATACAGAGAAAAGTACAGCAAACACGTATATGTTTTAGTTGCTTTATCATGCAGTGGGTAAACACCTGTTGCCAGCGTGAAGTAGTGTATCTTGTAAAAATATACCTTGCATGTTCCTATGAACTCTTTTGTGTAGCCGGCACAAAATTGCCCTCCAGGAATGGATGTTGCGTTAGGCATGCCTTGCCTTTTTCTCAACGCATTGTATTCTTGCAAACATGTGCTGCTGTTGAGGATTGGCAGTCGAACTTGATGGACATCAATGTATGAAGGTTGACTTATCTCGGAGTCTGCAAAATTAAAAATTACGAACCACCAATGTGTATGTGATAAAACCTTGCGCAAGGGCTAAACACCAGAGTATCAAGGTTGTTTTCAAACAATAAGTGCTGAAAGAAGTTTACAAACCATTTCTGGACCGCGGAATATATCAGATTTTCGGCACGATTTCGCGATAACTCGGGAACCACTGAAGCTACGACGACACGTAGACATTGCAAGAAAGGGTTTTTGACTGCGCATCCTTTCAGATGCAGGAGAAAACCCGACTTTTAGCCTAATCAAGAAAGCAGTTTTTATGTTCAAATTCGTGTAGAGAAAGATCCAAACACATTAGAAAAGTTTGTTCTACACAAAATTGTTGGCCGTGACGCAAAGGTGGTAAAAAGTTTGAAAAATGTAGCATTTTTTGGAGGTTCAAAGGGGAAGTCAACAATATTTTAGGGTATCCTCGTCATTTTTCAAGTTCAAAGGTAAATATTTCTGGTTCAAAACAGAAAAAAATTTGAAAATTGTTTAACATGTTGAAATCCACATCTTACAACATCCTACCGAAATCAAGCAGAAACAGGAGAAAACTTATGACAAATCAAAATCCAAAAATTACCAAAAATTTGATAAAAACATTCGAAGAAATTCCAAAATTTTTGATTCTTTGGTCGCATTTTTCGCGTTTACTCTAATGGTGCACTCAGAAATTCGCTATTTGCAACAGCTTTGGCATGAAACCCGAAAATCGTTATTTTTCAAATTTTCCAAAAATGCGTCTGTTCCCCCCAAAAAAAGTTTCCCCCTAAAACAAAGACAAGTGACTTTATTCGGTGTTGGTGGTTAGTTGCAATCTTTGCAAGTAGTTCGAGTCAAAAAGCCGCTACGAGAAACCTGCAACGTAAGCGTGAGGCTAATTTCTTGAAGATGGTCGAAAGTTGTCAAAAATCGCTCCTGAAAAAACAAAAAATGCCTTTTTTTGAAAATTTTCAAATGTAAGCATTGCTTTTTTTGGTACTTTTTGGAAAGATCGCTTGAAAATGTTTCTTGCAATGTTTTCCTTGTCGACGTAGCCATAGTGGTTCGTGAGTTGTCGCAAAATTGCACTGAAAAGCCAATATGTCGGCTTCTGCTTTCACTAAAGCAGTAAATTATAACGCAGTAAATTTCACCGGAAAGGCTGGTAATTGACCCATAAATAATTTAAAACAACTCACGTTTTCCTTTCCGCAAGCTTTTTTATGTTTTCATTGCCTTGTCAATACTTTTAATTTTCTTTTAATTGCTGTCCCACATTGTAGCAAAAAAATATTATCGGAAAAGCGCATGTTCTTCCAGAGTAGGTGAAAAACTGCCCCCAAGCAAAGTGTACACGCGAAATTTGCTGCGCAAAAAACTAGTGTTTACAAGTGCTTCTTAATACCTCTGTAGCCAAATCCTGTTGCAATGCAAGTCATTTCTTCCGAATGATTAAAGAAGTTGTTGCCGTTATAGTTGGACAAGCATACAGGCCGAATAAAATAGGAAAAAGTGACAGGCGAAGTCAGGCGAAGAAGAGCGATGTTGTATCCTCCCAAAAGGTCTCTGTAGTAAGACAGGAAATGTCTTGAATCGTGTCAAACTATAAGTCAGCACACCGTTTATCACTTACAGAGGAATCAGGGACTCACGTGGACTCAAGGACAACAAATAGGATCAGTTTGTCGCATCACCAAAGATGATAAAAATAAAAAAAACTATTACCTTGACATCATTGACGTATTAACGTAATCGTTTCTTTCAACGCATTTTTCTTTAACAAGCTTCTTCAACCATTGCACTCCTACTGCTACAGTTTACTTGTTTTTCTAATCATGTTGCGCTGCAGTTAATTGCAGAAAGGAATTGAACGGCGTCACTTCTTGGCCATGAGAAAATCAAAAAATAATGTACACCACAACTAGACGTAAATACCTTTAAAATGACTAAAACAAAAATTCAGACCAATCTGGAATATCGATTGTTGCAAAAAGTTTGAAATAATAAGCAGTGGTGCGGTGACGAATGTGAGACGGGGAACCCTCTCTTCAGGAAGAACTGTTTTGCAATGGAGTCAATTGAATTTTAATGAAGTTACAATGTTTTGGAAATGAATGAAATCAGAAAAATTGTTCTACTTCAATAACTACAGATTGCAGAGTTCCCTTCTCACCTCAACTACAACACTAAGGCTAACAGAGATTAGATTTGTTAACTTATCAACCACTGCCCCTAAGTCTTTTATACAAAGTATGCCTCGTTAAAGTCAAAAAAACCGCGAATGCAAAAGAATAGATGGAAGTTTAAAGAAAACCATTACCATGAAAAAACGCAGAGTTCGCTCCAGCCTAGCTAAATGCTACAATCACCAAGGTAGGCATGAAAAGTATCATCTACAAATGGGAAATCCGAAACCCGTGACTACGTATGTCTTTAATTTCTCATTTCTCATAGCGCCGCACAACGTCAAACATTTCAAAAGAAGTGTTTCCGTTACTTTTGACTCAATTTTTTGTTATAGGGCGTTGTAACCTATTCTGTACACCTATCACACGTTTACTTACAAGGCTTTGTAACTTCCATGTATATGTACCTTTCCAACAGACTTTGTTTGAAAGGTGTAGCCGCTGCGAAACTGAACGAAAAGTTCTTTCCTGTAAAACAATCATTTTCTAATGACATACCGTATTTGCACTTTCTACTGACTAAAATCGAAAGTTATCCCACCGCAGAAAACGATACAGTCTAAAACTATTAGGTTTTGCTGTTTTCGCAATTCTTGGATCGCTGAATTCTTAATTTGTTTTAAATACTACCAAATCACTTCCCTGAAAGATTGCAAATCCTCACTCTATCGATATAATTTAAACAACAATTTGACAGTAATTGGGCGTAATTAGCAAAAACTGGAAATTTAGCGTTCTTATTCCTTTTATTGCGTGAACTCCGCAGTGGTGTACGAATAGCAGACGCGTATCAAAAATAAATAAATTCTTACAGGCCCGCTGGCTCGACACAGCTAGCTGAAGTTAAAATCCAGTATCTGTCAATGATAGTTCCACCACATTCCGCAACAGAATAATAGGAACGACTCCTCGTGATCTTAACTTGCCAGGGCCAAGCACCGTCGTTTGAAAGACCTCCACCAATTATTCGAGGCGCCTCAAAACATAAAACTTTGATAAAAATAATCACGCTTCTATTAAAACAATCCGGCATTAGCTTTCACTATTCCATAGTTTAAAATTATCTTACTGTCTAACCAGGTGCTAAAATTTAACACGTCTTTGTTGAAATAAAATTACCAGTTAGTTTGAGTACACCACAGATCAGGAGTTCCCAACCTTTCTCTGACCATGTACCCCTTCAGCATTCCGAGAGATGAGCATGTACCCCTTCAGCATTTCAATAAATAAGCATGGACCCCTTCAGCATGTTGACAGATGTACCCCTAAAATGTCTTACCACAAAGTATATTATCATGATCATTCATAGACATATTTAAAAATAAGCAAATATTGATTTTTGATGATAATACTCAGTGATATATGTATAAAAATTTGGAAATAAATATTACGTAAGTGTCATTTTCTCATCTTCTGTTAGCCTTAAATGTACCCCTTCAGATAGGCAAATGTACCCCTGGGGGTACATGTACCCCAGGTTGGGAACCCCTGCCATATATGAAAAGGTTTGCTCTGCAAAACAAGATGGCTAAACAATTTAAGAAATCAACAACTTCGTTACAAACTTACCGAATTAAAAGTTGTTCTGGGATAGCCACGTTTTTAGCCTATTTTTCATTTTAGTGGTTGAATCTGCAAGGTGGGTTATTTGCTTGTCTAAAGTTTTATTGCGAACGTTGCAAAGCGCTGGTTCAACGTGGAAAGTCGGCACATCACTTGTTGCTTGTTGATTGCCTTACAACAGCTTTGTATAGCAACTTGACCTAATTCACTCTTTCTTCCAATAAAGTTTACTCGAAATCCAGTGTGCTAAAGTTGTTTGGTTTTCATATCAGCAATTTCGAATACACAAGAGCTTCGGCTATCGGTTAGACCTGTTGGGCGATGTAGCTTACATGAAACCGTTTTTGCTCTTTGAAACTATGGATGCATTAGTGCTTTAAATGTTTTGTTAATTCTTACTGCGTAATTCCCAGTAATATTCCGTTCGTGATTTAACGCAATGTACTGGTTTGCGAACAATCGAACAGTCGACACGTTAGCCTGCAAACCTACGTAACTGCAATTGTTAGCTGTTTCCTGTGGTGCACGCAAACAACCAACGCTTTTGTTCGTTGTCATTCTACTTCTAAATCGAACCGTGTAACGTTGTGTTTTTTTGACTTAACGCTCAAGCGTATCGGAGTTTTTTTGTATATCTGAATATAATCGGAAGAACCAATCAACTTAGAGTGCTATTGGAGAGTAATCAACGGACAAAGTGGTGAGAGCCTTTAATTTTGTCTTGCTTTGGCCTGGTAACTTCAAGACGTCTGATTGCTTAGTTGGGAGACTAACCTGTGCTCCTGCAACAACTAGGTAGACCCCTCAACCAGTAGGGATATCAGTGGAATCACAATCGACCAACTAATCGGCACCGCAACCAACCAAGAATCCTAAATCATTTCCTACATTGGTTCATACAAATCCAATTGTTGCGCCCCCTAAGCCGGGAAAGCCATTGGAGGACCTAAAGAGTTATCATCCTATATCCCCACTGTTTGTCTCCTTCGAGATTCTCGAGATACTCATCTCCACTCGTATCAAACCAATCATTGACCAATACTCCAGCAGGGACAAGCGGGTTTTCGATACGCGAGGTCGAACATAGGTCACCCTAATGACACAAGACATTGAGAACAGCTTTTCCGCTAAGAAGAGAGCTGGAGCTGTATTTACCTACCTTCAGCAACATACCACGCTGTATGGTTTCGCGGCTTCACTTGCAAGCTACTGCTCTTGCTACCTGACAGGCACATGGTCTGCATAATCATGGAGCTAGTTTGTAATCGCAGCTTCACACTTACCACCACAAACAACAAACGGAGCAGGTTACGACGCCTCAAGACTATTGTCCATTCTGGCACCACTTCTCTTCAACATCTACATCTCTGACCTGCCAAAAACACTGTCTCCAAAAAGTATGCATACGCCAGCTATTTAGTAATTATGTATGCTGATGGAGAATGGTAAGCAGTAGCAAGCAGTGGAAAGCATGCTGTGCAAAGACATGGCAACCATAGGTGAATACGTCAAGACCTAGAATTTAAAGCTCAACACTACAAAACAGTGTCGGCAGTCTTCCATTTCAACAACAAAGCCAAACGTGGGCTGAAAGTCAACTACAACAATGAAACCTGCTCTTTAGTTTCAAGCCCAAATACCTCGGGTTAACTTCAGACCGGACGCTCACTCATTGCCGACACCCTGAGTCACTTCGCAAAAAAACGACATCCCGCATCATTCTCTTGCTGGCTCGGGCTAGGGTGTTTGGGCAACAACGTTGCGATCAGCCATCCCAGCTCTAGCTCATTTAACAGCACAATACTGAACTACTGCCTAGTGCTGCAGTGCTCACACCCGCCACACTGACCTTGTCATGAGCGACGCCTTGCGAATTGCGACTAAATGGCTGTACTGCGTTCTACACCAACGGACAATCTTTTTTCCTTGCAATTATCCAACCCGCTGAGCTTCGTCGCAGAGGAGCAACACTCTCTCTAGCACGCCGTGTCTTGGAGCCTGGACATCTTCTGCCCTCGGCCCTCACCTGTCTATGAAGTGGGAATGCACGGCGTCTCAACTCGAGATGCCCATTTGTACCTGCTGCACAACAACTAATCACTCATCTGACGACAACGGAAGTCAAAGCTCTCGCCGGATCACGGATGGAATGCAGAGCAGTTGAAGTTCACTACAAAACTCTGTACCTTCATCCCTGTCATCGCCACCCACCCCTGGAATGCCAAGAGCAAGGTGGGTCTGCCTTAACTGCCTCCGCACCTTTGTCAGAGGTTTCCGCTTCTGCATGCTTTCAAAATGGCCCATGGCCCTTTCTGCCGCTCGTGAATGTGGCGCAGAAGAACAGACCGTTGACAATCCTGACGGTTCTGGATGATGAGACAATCGATTGGCTGCTCAATACCAGCGCCAAGATCTAGGGCGACCTAGCACTTAAAAATGGATTCAATTAACAAAGTTTTTTGTAGTAATAAGTGATTTCTAACAGATTAATTAAGCAACTTAAGTATTTCAACCAAATCAAAAAAATCGACACCAAGACTTAAAAACATTAAAGCACATCAATGTCATTGCAATTTTTAAATCACATAATGGGCAAATAACTATTTATTTCCTAAACAACTTCGCAGAAGACACAAACTGTCAATCATTTCATCAGTTGATGAAGTTTTTAAGCCTTGATATGAACAGTTTGCTCGACTCAGACATTGTGCAATTACTAAAATAGATTAACTGTTGATGAACTGCTCAGAAAAATTCGCACCTATGGCTGCGATTCAATGGGATGAGCTTCTAGCTCAAATCGTGATCATGATGACAGTCAACAATTGTGACTCACAAATCGCTTTGCACAGGCGAGGAATGTATTCGCCTAAATGGCTTATTTTATGTGTGGTGATGCATGGTATGGTATAGTAGTGCGTTTACAGCAACAGAGATGGCTTTTAAAACCATACCTTTTCTACAAGCAAAGTACTTGAAATATCAAATATTGGGAAAATTATCTAATCAAGTAAATCAATAAAGGTTTTCAAGTAAGCAATTAAATAGATCCACCATGTTATCACAAATGAAAATGTTTGCAATCGTTGGAGTTAAAACCTTTAAGGACCGCGGAAGTCAGTGTAGTGGCTTTCAAAACACAAGTTTGGCCATAACTTGCCGACCGACAACGCCATAGAGTCTATCAAGACCTTGAGCTATAGAGAATCTTGTGCTTGTGCTGTGCCTCCCTCCAATGAACACAGCTCGATAGCGAAATTCTACTACATCGAAATTTGTTTGTAATTCAACACAGGCACAAGATTCTCTACAGCTCAAGGTCTTGATAGACTCTATGGCGTTGTCGGTCGGCAAGTTCTGGCCAAACGTGTGTTTTAGTTGCAGTAAATCACCTGTGAGAGAAAGAACACCTCTGAAGAATAACGGTTTCTTTGGTTGTTGGAGCGACTCGTGTTATGCTAAACCACCGTTGATTTTTGATTAAAAGCTTTCAAAATGCATTTGGCAGAATGGTGAAAACAGAACGAGCAATCTGAGTGTGTGTCTGGTTTGGAAACTGCCCTAGTGTGTATGCATCATTTTGCACAAAAACGCTTTACAGCCTCTATAAAACTTCTAGAGGAACATATTTAACTCAAAGTCAGTGTAAAATAACTTTTGGTGCTAGCAGTGACAACAACATCAGCTATTTGTGATGAAGGCTTGACATTAAAAAGCAAACAACTTTTATGCTGCCGATGCGTTTTTGTAGGTGGTTTGTTACTCAATTGACAAGAAACGGGATTCAGCATGTAGTGATGCATTTTCTTGCAAAAGCTTATCTGCAAATATCGCAGTGTTTCGGTGTTTGTAATGAGTTAATATGCGCCTGTGCTGATGTACTTTTCGACACGTTTTTTGTGTAACTTACCCATGTGAATCCAGGAGCTGAACGAGTTGTTCCGCACTGAGAGACGTCAGTAGAATTTTGCGCTGCAAAAATTGAAAAAATGGAGTTAACACTAAATGAACTCAAAATCGAAATTAATCACATACCGTACTACTTTTGACTGCATTGGCATTAAAAAACAAGTTTATATAGTTTATATATATTACTTTGAATTTGATTAATAAGAGCATGAACCTCGCAGAACTTTACGAAATTTTGATAAATTTTTGTTTTCAATCGATAGAAGCCATATTTTCGCTGAAATCTGCACGTACTCAATGACATAGACAAAAAATGAAAGTTATGACGATGAATCCACGTGAAACTGCCTTCGTTGATGTCACTCTGATGTAGCAAAGAAATCTAAGTTTCAGTATACATTGTTTGAGGTGAAAAACATTAGTACAAGATCAAAGTAGAATGGAAAGGCCAACAAGGCGAGAAGCAAGCATTAAACTCAATATATCTAGTTTTTAAGCGGTATATTGAAACCCAAAAAATCAAGTTTAGAAAATTCTGCATCGTTTAATACATTGCTGTGTCATATCAAATTAGGATTGCGTTGTAATTTTTCTCATTCCAGATTTTTTTATCAGCCTCATAAAGCTAACTATGCGTTTCGACTTTCTTTCTCGGTCAACGCTTGTAACACAAGTAAATATATTTGTTGTATTTGCTTGCGAAAACTTCATCTTAACTTCCATCAGTAAAGTTTTTTTTCAACAGTATAAGTAAATCAATGCAAGACAAGAACAAAGTAAATATAAGAAACAGCGACTTTTCAAAAATTTCAAGACAATTAAAATGTCCAGTGTAATGGCGTAATGCTGCAAAGTGTTTCAAAAAATCATTGATATATTGATAATTTATAAATTCAATGAAGTTAAAAAGATTTTGGTTTGATTTACGCAATCAGTACTTTTCAAGCAGTTTGTTAAAACACCCCTTTTCTGATGAAAGCGCTTGTTTATGCGTAAAAAGTATCTACAATGCAAAAGAAAATTAAACATTTGTTCATGTATTTTGATAAAAAACTTTTCTCTATTTTTACTTCATTGCTTCAGCAGAAGCACAGCCCAATGTCGAATTCTGATCTTAGACTTGCTTCAATCGAGTTAGTTGTGTAAACTGGATGATGTTGAAAAATGGGTATTTTATTGAAACATGCTTGATTCGTAGAGCCCTGCTACCTTAAAGTGTTCTACACTTGCCAACAGACGAGCTTCTTGCATATATTTTTGAGAATCAGGACTTAATTTTAGGTGCAACCAAGGTTTCGTGCCTATGCGCACTTGTCAGGCACCAAATCTGCAAGTGAAGCAGGAATCAATCTCTAACGCAAACACAAAAGCTAAAATCTTTTAGTAGGAGAAAGGAGATGGCTCTTTGCTTCACGGCTCAACACAGGGCGAGGTAAGCGCTCACTGCAACAGTCTTTGCTTGGTTGGTTTCGCTCTTTGTGTTTCCCGTGCGGGTAAAAATCGGATTGGCTATACGTCATGTGACTACACTTCACTTTTGTTAAATTGTGTTAAGCTTTAATGCAGCTACGAAATATTGACATGTTCGTACTTCTTTTCTATAAATTTGCATTTGTCATCTACCATAACTTGCGTTTCTGTGGTCGGTCACAACTTCCTGAATTACAGTCGTATCTAGCGTGCATTGTTACAAACAGATCATTAAAACAAGGTGATGTCCATATTTGTTACAAAAAGGATTTGAATTTGCATTGCAACCAAGCTTCCGTGTGTATAACAAGATTCACGAGAAAGTTTGATTTGCAATGTAAATTATAATATAGCCATTTTTCTCAATGTTAATACTGTATGTGCAGTGAAACTTGTTTGGTTTCAACCAGCCCATTGTCTTTAGAGAAGTTCAACTTCGTTTTGTCCTACAGCAGCAGCGCGATGAAGTTCGAGATGAAACGATAAACAGCTCGTATGAGAAAAATTTATAAAGAAGCACTGATTAAGGATCGGCTGTAAGTCAGAATGCACCCCAGATAAAATTAAACAAAATGAGAAAAAATACCACCCAGTTGTTTGAAGATATAAAAAAACATTTGAAACAAGCAAAGAATAAGATAAAAAATTATGAAAAAAGCGACTCCCAATGCAAGCTGCAATACAATCCAAATGATCAGACCACTGCCAGAAGCGGAATCATCTTTGTGATTATACGGTATTGCTTTACATGTAATATAAACGTTTCGAAAAGTACAATTGCCTCTGAGCAATTAGTATCCAAAAATTGTCAACAAAAGCATTTTGAAGATAAACCAATGTTGCACAAGTTGCATGGCAACTGTAATGAAGTTACACAAGCTGCAACAGCTACATGGCAAACGCTGATGAAGCTACATGGAAACTTTAATGAAAAGAAGAGTATGTACTGAATGGAAGGTGCTGAGAAAAAACTCTTCTAGGAAACAGTTTCGAGTTACTTATCCAAAAAAAATTGATATGGCTTTTTGCGTGAGCCTGTAAAGAGAGTTAAAATAAACACATTGGCAACTTCAGAAGTTAAAATTTTATATAAACACGAGACCTAAATTCCAGATGTGTTTTCGGAGTTCAAGCAAATGCGATTGAATGTCATTGTGAATGTTTTGCTACTTAAAAAGAAAGGTGTCAACATGTAACTGTAGCTAAGGCCCGGATTCAACCCCGAAACTGTGAGTACTGCTCTGTTCTCTGATGATCTCATCGTGCTTTGGCGGTGGCGCCAGTTTCCCAAAGCAACATCAAGCATCAAGCTGACGTTTTGGGTTTAACGGCTACTTGGAAATTTGAATGCAAATATCGTTGATAGAGGGTTTTTCCACAGAAAGAATTCTTTTCGACGCACCAGTAAATCCCACAGGTCATGCGGAACGGGTAAGCTTGCCTCAACTGCCTTCACGGAATTTTTGTGGAAAATCACGGAATTGTTTTGGAAAAAAACGTCAATCAATGCAAAATTTCCAGTCACATTAGTAAATTCAGTCTGACAATGAAATCCCACTTCAGGTCGGTGTTTCATTTGAGCACGACCATTTTTTTGCCAAACGCGGTTCTTACTGCAGTGGTTTACATCTCTTTTGGGAAAGATTATATAGCACACGGTTGATGGAATCTTTTGTTGTGTATGTTCTGCTGTAACCAATATTTTTTCACAGACGTTTCATTGGTGTTTTGTGTTCTAAACTTACTTCAAATTTTGTCATGAATTAGGTTTGACAATGATTCATCAAGTCAAACTATACAGATTGTATTTGCTCCTCTCACACGCTACCAAAAGTAAGTCGTATTACTTAAATAATGCATAAACTTTAAATTTACTGCTGTTGGCTGACTTACACATACGGTTGAATATTGCACATTTCGTTAAGTAACTGATGAATCCAACAAAATCCTTGGAAATACGCAGTAGAAACTAAATTCGAAAACATCTGCATTTAAAATCTTTATCCACATTCTTCGGAAGAAAGCAAGAATAAACTGCTTATTTTTAACGTTGCCGTCATGTTGACACACAAAAACCGATAATGACGGTCCGTTGTTAGCTTGAATACTACGTTTGTCATGTGGGCCTAGTTTTCGCTTTCGCAGACAATATTAATGTCCTCAACCCATTATACCTCTTCTTTAACTTTACCTAAAATTAAGTTTCTTAGGTTGTTGCACCGTTTGCTACATTATTGGCCAATTACCGATATAAAGCAAAAAGACCTGTTTGGCACAAAATCTGTGACATATTGAAGAGAATTTTGTAAATCATTCTAGAAATACCAAAAAAATAAAAGTTTTATTGCTATGCGTGTTTCAAAATATCATGTAACAATTTTTTGTGTGTTCAAAGCGTAGGTCTGTGGAACTTAGGGCAAAAAAATTAGAATTTTTTCAAATATTAGCTTGCGTTAAAATCTCTGCAGTTGTTAAATGACCATAAAAACTAGCAATTTTTTAAAGGTATTCTAGTTTGATGCTGCTACTTGCACGACTTTTCTACAAATTCGTTTGTGGAAGCATAATACAATCATTCGTTGTTTAAGGACGATTTACATAGCTGGATCTTACGCCATTGATTGAAGTATTTCGCCGCTAAAACTCTGTGCAATCAGGTTATCAAATGGAAACGCGATGCAGCTCATACATATGGTATGCTTCTCTATGCAACTCACCACACGTGATCTCGTCGCTGTCGTCAATGCAGTCACGCGACTCGTCGCATCGCTTGTTTGCAGGTATGCATTCTCCGGACCAGCAACGAAATTCGTTGCCGGCACAGCTCTCTGTAAAAATTTCACTGAAAAGTTCCGCGTTTTGAAATAAACTTTTTTCCTTTGCTGATGTTAAAATGTAATTGTGAAAAAAATGCGGGAATTGATTTTTGTAGCCCGTTGTACATGCTTGTGTGAGGAAAAACGTCTGGTATATTTATGTTACATGCACTTGCTACACCAGATGATCACATTGGTTAACAGCCTGCATTGTCGTCATAGGGCCAGAAAATCTTAAAGGATATCCAAGTTGTTTCCTGAAACGCACGAAGCTCAACTAACATTTCCAACACTTCCTAAAGAGTTTACTTGTAGAAAAACAGAAGCCTGACTCTCGGCTTGGAATTTGCTTAGAAATTCACTTTTTTTTGCAAGAAAACATTGCAACAACAAATAACAATTAAAACATATCAGGATTATGCAGAAGTCAGAATGTCTAAATCAAAAACAATCACAAGTGTTGATTTTTGGGGTTCCTCTAGCAAGTGTCAAATGGGGATTCAGATATTACACCACGCACCTAAAACCATTCCTAGCAATCGTATGACTCACTTACAGTATATTAAATCCAAAGATTCAATACAAGATTAACAATCGGCCGAGGGGCATCAAATAAAACATTTTTGCTGTATTCCCAAGCTTGACATATCCAATGGAATTGCTCTATGATGTCACTTTGTGGAAAGGGACAAAAAGCGGTGCTATACGCAGAGTGTCGTTGTAGCCGAACTATACAATAAATCGTTCCAAAATAGGCTTTTCAGTTTAATGTCCATGCCTGGTGGAGCCGCTACACTGGCAAGGGTTAAACGTGTTCTTTACTTAGGATTGCTATTTGCTGTAACGTGTTTTGACGTAGGCTCTGGTAGGAAAAAATGAGAAATTATACTGCCTTTACTTTTCACAGTTGCAGTCAACGTCGTTCTCGGGATATCGAAATCTCTTGCAAGCTTTGCCATATTTGTAGCATTTTTGCGATTAAACAAAACAACGATGCCATACTTTTCCATCATGGGATACTGCTTGTGTTCGACAATTTACGCACTCTGCTCCGTCAAGACTATCGATCAAACTGACTGCAGTTGCAACAATCTCTGATATTGAAAACTCGTGTAAAGATTTGCCCTCACTGGTGCTGATAACGCATTCCGTGATGCCACTGATATGTCACATCTTGTCACGGCTCAACGATCGGCGACTTTACTCAAACTGGTTTCCCATCCGGTTACAAATTAGTAGTTTGGTGGCTCCACGTAGCCGAGCCTACACTTAAAACTCTGAAGAAAAGTTGCAACTGTCGTTGTAAACAAACAAAATCTTGGCGCACGATTCGTAAAAAATATATTGGACACCTTTAGCACAATGAAACTGCTCCATAAAATAGCCTGCGGGGACCGACGAAAAAGCGTCCATATACGCAAAGTGAGGTCATAGCCGAAGTCGCTACAAGTTAATTTTAGTGAAATTAGTTTCAATCAAGATTTATATTTTTACTGCAAAAACTAAATCTCAGCTCTAACGATGCTGTATTTTTAACATATTATTTCAGAATTGTTTTTTGAACCCGGTTTTAGTAAAAGTGCTTGTACAAGAACCACACTAAACCATAGGATTTTAAAAGCAACATTAGGACAGGTTGTGATAGTTTGGGCGATCCATATTAGCACTGATTTGGATAAAGAGCTTGACCTCAAAAGATTTTGCAACAAAGAACAAACGAGTCTAGCGAAGCGTTTGCACGAAACTAAGGGTTACAATTTCTTGAGAAGCAAAATTATGAGAAGACGTACCGAAACATTTGCAGCATGACTTCCATGCTACAAGGACAATATTAAAAGCACAAGGTTTAGAATGAATATTTTGCGCGGCTTTACAGTAGCAAAGCCATTACGAAGCATCAGCAAAAGCGCAAGTTTTTGCGCATTACAATAACACTTTTCAAAGGTTTGAATATCAAAGATAGGTAAAGTTAATAAGCACAACACGCATACATTCCACAAAAATGGCCGAGATTTTGAACCGGCTACAATCCGAAAGAAAGAACTCTCTTCAAACCTCAAAAATCTTTTTTTTGTGTTTTGGCAATAAGAGGTGAAATGCTGTTAAATTCTGGAAAGGACCTGTATTTTGCGTTTTTGAGAACGTTTCCAGTTTGTTATTGAGGTCCAGTAAGTTGCGCGCTCAGCAGCAAAATTGGAAGTCTGGGTTTGGTTTCAGGTCCAGTTATACCGAGTACGTTTTCCGTGGTACTCGTGGCCAATCCAGTCTAGTGCAGTTTTACCCTCAGCGTTACAGGTGGTCTTGTTCTCGGCGTTAATGGATGGGTACAAAGACAATATTCATGCGTTGTGCTGCTCTTGGCCCGCGACCATGAGTGCAGCATGCACTACGGAAAATTTTGCCTTGTCTACGGCGTAAGCAAGTGGAAGTGGCCCCGTTGGCCATTCGTGACACTATCAAAAATACAAAAACGAGTTGAAACTAAATAAAAAATAAATTTGCATACCACTGCATAGTAACATAGATGCAACACTGTTTTTAAAGCTGTGCATGATTTTAACACTGCCAAATTAAGCAGACACGTGAACTGCGAACAAATCATGATTTGTCTTGCAAAACGTTATGCAGGCAAGACCATTTCAGGTCTTGAACATGATTTAAAAATGACTTTTCGGCAAACTACTAATATGCGCACCTTGGTTTAAGCAACCTATTGATATCACCAGTCACCTGTTGTATTCCAACTCATGTGAAAAGTTCCTGCAGGAAGCGATATTGAGGAACCGAAGTACAAATATACACGCAAAGTGACTCTAATGTAGTTTCCAGTTGAAATGAACGAACGTGGTGGATCTTTTCCACAATGCCTGACGTTTCCCACCTACAAATGCAAATAATGTCTTACGAATTAGTAGCGAAGCAGCGGAAATGCAGATTTTGCATGTTCTTTTTCAGTAAAAGTGAAATATGTCTCTTGAATAAGGTTTTGGAACGATGTTAAAGTATTTGCAGCTTATAACGTTTTTGAATCTTTCTTGGTAGCAATATGATTTGATTGTAAAACTTCCATTCCAAGAACAGCAGGGCCCTTACTGTTCTCTCTTGCTTTTATCCATTTCAATATCACCCAGCAGTTATTTTCAGAGAAAAGCACTTAGCAATGCCTTTGTTACAGTTATCGGTGGGACTGGTCAATTGTGCAATGAAAAGAAGTTAGCACGCTTTTTTGCCATCGAAGTGCGTCGTTTTCATTCTTTACTTCAGGTTGCAATGAGTTGTATAATTTGCATGAAATGCAATTGCTGTGTAGTAAACTAAAAATTCCTTCTCGGACCAAAAGACTGAAGGTAAAAAAACAGCATACAAAAAAGCGCCCGGTTTACCGATCGTGTCATGAAAGCGGTAAGTTTACAGCACGCTCACTGTTCGCATTAAAACGCAATGGGTATGGCATCTGCATAGAATGATGCATAGAAATTTTTCTTACCCTTTTGTAGCCGTTGTAAACATCTAGATAATAAAATCTGCATGGAAGATCGATAGCTTTAAACTGCACGGTGATCAGCTGTAACGCAAAATTAGTAACGGTTTCATTTGTGTAACGGCTTAATAAGTAGAGTACGATCCATGCATTTGTTAAGTACTGAACAAACTGGACATTAACACTTGCTGTGCATATACCGTGACATTGTTCGTAAAGAAGTACAATAAATTGTTTTACTGTAATATGCACGAACAGTTGATAAACTTTTTTAACAAACAATTATATGCAATTCCTTCGCCAACTATTTATCTAAACAGTGAGTAGATTTTAATACTCTGAAACAGGTTGAGTACCGAAATTCATTGCTTCATGCTTCACTGAAACAGGTTAAGTACCAAAATTCATTGCTTCATGCTTCACTGAAGCATGACAAACATATTCAAAGATAAAAATAACCATTATGTTGAGCAGCAAACGAAATAAAAGGCACACTCACTTTGTGTTTACTGCGGTAAAAAGTTGTTTTTTGTCCAATACTTACTAACAAATGCTGGCAAACTTTGGAACAGATACCTACAGTCTTCTATAAAACCACTGTGTTGATGTCCAACAACAGTTGCAGTTGAATTTGCTGTAATGCAGCAACCGCTTGTGCATGCTTTTTAGCATTTGTTCCCTTCCAGTACTGTCTGAATGTACGTATGTACCTGTGGTTCTTCTCTATACTGCTTGTGGTGTAACTTTTTAATTTATATTATTTTATTTTTGTGTAAATACTTACCCATTTCACATGCACAGCTATTTTGAATAAAACAGCCAATAAAATAGATAAATACCAAACGTAGCCTATACAAAACACAACAGTCTGTTTTGAAATTGACAATTGCTGAATGCATTAAAATTGTTTTGTCAAGCAAGTTCAGAACGAGCAAGTTCTAAATTAAAAACATTACGTAACATACAATCATGTCATGTTTCAATTTTGAAAAGTAAATCTCCTAATTGTTTACAAAAGTTTGAAATCTTAAGGTGAATAATATTATTTCCAAATCAGAAATGAATTGTTTTCCCTAAATTTAGATTCGACGCGGATTTACCTTATTGTCTTGAGCATAAATATGCCATGCACAATGAATGTAGTAATAGTTGGTGTTGATCTTTTCTTCAGATGCAACAAAGTTTATTTCGCCATCAGTGGAATTGTAAATGAAAACACCTCCGTTGCAAGCAGAAGATAGGTCTTCATCACGTTTCACATGAATGAAACAAATGAATGTTGCCGAGTGTCAACATTACTACAAGAATATTTTTTTCACTGTGTTTTTCACAAAATTTTATTGGAACGTCAGTCTGAACAAAATCAACATTTTGTAATGATTTTTTATTCCAGACCGCATTTCATCAAGTATCTTGGATACTGGTCAGATGTGGAAAATGTAAAACCATATTCTGATGTTTTGCTGCTAACATGCGCTAATGAGAGCTGTAAAACTTATTTTTCACAGCAACTGTTAAATTAAAACCTAAAACTGCTTTAATTGGAACCACGAAAAAATTATTTCCATTTTATAGGAGTAAAACGACGACAATTCACAAAAATTTTACAAATCTGTTGTATTTAGTTAATTACACAATAAAGATTTAGATTGCCGATGGGCCAACCCCACTTGCTCTTTATTTTGTTTATAGCTATTGAACTCAAACTTGAAAATATCATGCATTGCAGTTTAAACTACAATAAATTTTGTTTTCACTGAAAACTTCAACTTCACTTTTAGCTGAAAAGCTGAAAAAAAAACGAATAAAATCCTGTTTGCTTCTGGGAGCTTTTACAGTACGGTACTTGAAAAATTTAACAAAAGATGCGCTTCTTCTTTACATTTGCTTACGTAAACTATCTATAAATGTATGAAAATTACGAAAGAGTCTTATGTAGTACAGTCAGAGATCCACTGCAAAAATGGAAAGAAGCGTGGTATGTAAACGACATTGCTTGGTATTATAAATGTTGTTGTCAATGAACATCAATGCTTTCGTTAAAGAAGGATTAAACAAAAGTCAAATTTATTTCAAATCCTAGCTTAACCCGTTCATAACTTTTAAAAAATGAAAACAAAAAAGCATACACTCGAGCTAACAACCAAGCAGAGCAAATAACAACAAGGAGCTCACTCGCGGCGACTGTTGTCAATTCAGTTTGTCCATAAGCTGACGTAACTCCTGCTGCAATCAACATCGTCAGCATATCAAGTATCCTTACTTTAGGAAAATTTCAAACAAAACTAACTGCATTTGGTAAAATTATATCCATGCAAACTTGTAAACTTTAACATATGCTCCTGAAAGACCAAATGTGCCAAATGCATTACGGGCAGCGAACAAATCAGCTGTGGATAAGTTCAAAATGCTTTTCTATTTTCTAACCTCCTTTATCAACATTAAAAGTAAAAATATTTCAATAATATCTGTTTGTAAATGACCATGAATACCAGTGTTAAAGATTTTATTCAACAAAAGTCTTATTTATTTCAAATCCTAACTTAACCCACTCATAATTAAAAAATAAACAAACTTGCACCCAAGTTAACCAGCGAGGAGAACATAAAAACAAGGAGCTCACTCGTGTCGACTGCTGAGTCTTCCTTTTGCCTGTACGCTGACGTAACCCCTGTGACAAATATGCTCAAATTCATTGAATTTTAAGTACTTGTACATCAGGAAAACTTTCAAAGAAAACTAACAGCAATTTGTAAAAATATTTCCCCACAAATCTGTAAATGATACCACACGCTCATAAATAAAAACCGGTGGTGCCAGAAGCACCAAAGGCAGTGAAGAAATCATTAGTGAACAAGTTAAAACAGCTTTATTATTTTCCAATCTCATTTATACATATTAGCAGCAAAAACATTCTTCAATCAAGTCAACAGCAAAACACGACACATCGAGGTTAGAGGCTCACCTGCGCTATCTGTCGTCACTTCCGTTTGTCCACCGGTTGACGTCACTGCTACCACAAATATAATTAAAATCACCAACATTGCACAGAATATACGCTCGAAAAGCTTTCTGAGATCATCAATATATTTGCGAAAGGACTTCCACACAAAGCTGTGAACTGTATCATACACTCTGAAGAAGTTAGTAGCCTAAAAGGCAGGAAGGATAGAGAAACACTCATGACTGAGCTCACTCAAGCTAACGAAGTAACGAGAAGTAAATCATTTCCATGAAGTTTCTCTTATGAGTCCAGAATTTGAAACAAGACTATGTATTATAATAAATATCACGGCCAAAGCAAACGACACAACTGACATCTTGCAAACGTTTCGATAACTACTGTTATCATCCTCAGTGCATAGCTAAAGAACTGCAGTAATGTTGCTGCAGGTTCTTATTGGTTATTCAGGAGAAAAGCGCTGTAAAAAATGAAAAACGCAAAGGACTGTTTCGGTAGTGACGTAGTGGCGCGAAACATACGTAGTCACATGACTCAGCTGGATACGTGCCAATGGTGATGGCGCGTGACGTCATGAGTGAAGCATGACGGCCTTCTACAAGTTAAAAATGCATAGAGGC
>Ga0210059_1002350_pt1 | contig 29584 bp, 18 predicted proteins | sample Ectturendosymbi2_FD_188042 | JGI IMG/M metagenome (GOLD analysis project Ga0210059, IMG submission 188042) | Ecteinascidia turbinata endosymbiont from Florida, USA - Sample 2 (SPAdes) (version 2) | ecosystem: Host-associated > Tunicates > Ascidians > Unclassified | place: Key West, Florida...
TAAGGCAGGAGTCACCAAACTCCTGCCTCAAACTCAGAGCTGCTTCTTGGTACAGATTCATGCGAAGGTCTACCAGTTTGATACACACACTTCTGAATATAAAAATTTGCTTGATTTATCTTCATATGATGTTATCATTAAAAATAAAAATTATAGATATTCATCATTGTAAAGAAACTGATCATGTTTATGCTATTGTCAGAATAGGCCACGGGCAACCTACATGGTCCATACAGGCGACCTGGTTCTGGCGGGCGCCATTTTGGTGACCCCTGGTTTAGTACGGTAGACTACTAGCAAGTGTAGTGCAGCCTTGTGCACTCTTTTCATGTGTTAGTGTCATGTTTGATGTTACAGGCATCGGGCAAATAAGTTTTCAAAATTGATTAATGAAGACCCCCTGGCGAACCTATGTCATGTGTCTATTTTGCCACCATCTTGGTGGCAAAATAGATACTACCTACTTTATATTACGGGCCACGGGCCGTTCCAGGCCAGAAAATATGTTGTAGTTTGTCATAAACAGGCCGGGCCAGGCAGTTTCATGTTAGCTCCGGGCGGGCCGGGCTGCAGAATTGCTGGCCCGTGCCATCTCTACCAGAGACAGTGAATCTAGTACAGTATGCAGGCGTTTGGTGTTCCATATGGGAAAATTTGATTGATTGATTAATTGATTTGTTTTGTCATATGAATCAGCTAATAAAGAGAGACAACACAAAAGAGCCATCCATGTAAACAAGTAACCATTTTTTAGAAGAAATCAAAATAAATGAGAACACACTCTGATTTCATAAGTTACTTACAGTACAGAACCTTTTTGCAAAATTCGCCAACCTTTGGTTTGATCTGGATATCATTAGGCTTTGTTACATTTTGTTGTTTTCTTCAAATATCACAACCAGATTAAAGCAAGGATGTAGGTAGTGGTAAAGTAGGCTAGTGGTCTCATTCTCACTCACTAGGGTGCTTTGTCAGGATAGTCTGGGGGTCTCATTCCTTATTGGAAGCTCAAAATATTTTGCACGACAATGATAATAAGAGGTAGACATAATTTACACCTAGGGTATAAAACAATGCAGAATAAAGATGTTAAATAGTTAACAATAGGTCCAAAAAACACAAATGAAAAAAAACAAACATGAGTTTAGAAAAAACCATCACCTCAAATTTAAATGAATTCAAATAGAAAAACACCATAAACTGATGTATTATGCTATAGGCCAAACCAGAAGTGAAAGACATACAATTTTGGCAGTGGCTATAGCTAAGTCCACCAGCAGACCTTCATTTTTGAAAACCTATTCATGTGCTGCTTGTAGTGTGACAGACGCACCACAAGTGTGCAGTAGAGTGCACTACCCTTGGTAGAAATGCACTAAATCTAAAGCTCACCCTCAAACCTGAACTTCACCCCTAAACCTAAACCCCAAACCAAAACCCTAAATGTAAACGCTTAACCATAAAACCTGAAAACAAAAGTTTGGAAACATTTGAAACAAGTAAAGAAAAACTGTTTCTATGAAATGTGCAACCACTAATACCAAAACAAAGGCGCCACCATAGTGAGAGTTGAACTGAAAACCATTCACACAGTAGACGTAGATGCATCTTCTTGACTACCATGGTGATGCCGGTAGAGTGACAAACTCAGCGTTTTATTTGAACCATCCCATGTCACTATTGGCAGACCTATAGCCACTTCCTACAATTTTAGTATGAATGAGATGGTAATTGCTTCATCATGGAAATATGAAATAAATCAATAACCAATAACAAGAAAATATCAAAATGGGCAAAACAAACAAAGACAAACGCAAATGAGTCAAATCATATACATAATACTCATTTACGTAACACAGACAATAGTGGGCAAGCAATACATGAAGCGTTGAGAGATATATACCAGTAGATGAACACATTAGTCATGCACATAGGTGAGAGAAGTGGGTGACAATGAAGGTTATGAAGTAGCAAGCAATACAGCAATCATGACATGATAAAACAAAGACACGTAGCAAAGGCAAACAGCAATTTTTATCAACACAAACCATGAAAGCAATAGTTACCATGGACCATGATGGAGTGCCACAGTTGCATATATGTCCTGAAGGGCAGTGTCATATCATACCTGAACAAGGTTGAAGATACAAGGGAGGAGATCATAATAGTCAATCAGAGATTTCAGATATAGCAACAGATTAGAAAATGTTTAACAATAAAAAATTCATCCAATAGGAGAAGGGTATATGAAAAACAAAATATGGTTAAAATATATATAAGTTATGGAAATTAGTCTAAGAATAATCAAAATTCATTGATGGTGCTATGACATATATCCACTAGTCATCTATCTATAGATGTACATCTACTTATGTATTTATATGAGATTTTTGGGTCTAGTGAAGAATACCACCTACTGGACTTTGAGAAAAGTGATGTCACTTATGACATCGCAGTGACATCATGGTTAGTTGATGATATCACATGCCAAAGTTCATGACGATAGCATCACAAGAAAGAAGATATCAGCATCCTCATAGACCAATTATATTTGTGGCCTTACTGTTAATACATTTGACTTTTATGACATGAGGTGTTTTTAGCATGCAAGGGGCATTATTGGTAACTTCATCTGTCAGTTTTATTATAAGTACCATTTTAAACAATCCTTCACAAGCCCTTTTTGGCCTTCGAGCCACAATTTACTCATTACTGCTGTGGCAACCACATTTTACTAAACAAGTGCAGTACTCTACCTATTTGTATATACAGCTTCCTGATATGAGCTATGCAGCAGTTGTAAAGTACCATTGGAATTGGAATCGGAATCAAACATTGATGCAAAGAGCATTCAGCAACCTGTTCTTTCTAAATGTTTTTTTAACAAAAGTAAAAATTTTCCAGATGGAAATACTTAATTCTTTTTCCAAATGGTTTTGGTACAAAAATTAAACAAATTTTTTCTAGCTTTTACAAATCTCAGCCTATTAGGTAAACCTTTTATTATTATTATCTTTCAAATCTTTTATTAAGGCTGTGAGCTAGGATGTGTGATCCTTATATATCAACATATGTCTTTACATAGATGTTCCAAAACCCTAAAGCAAAAATATCCAATCTTAAATTGTTGCCAGTATTAGCATCAATGTAATTGTACTAATGAATACCACACAGTTGCAAAATCATGCAAGACTTACTCTCAGCCAAAAAGTATACTGTATGCTATTTCTGCCAACCTAAACTAGTGTAGTATTTTCTTTATAAGGTGCCATGAAAATGAAATGTTATTTGTTTACAGAAATAGTTACAAAGATTTGGTGTACTTTCCTAATTATTATGCAAGCATATGAAGTGCTAAAAGATCACCAAAGTGTTTTAAAGATTTCAAAGAAAGTATGTCGTAAAAAGGCGAGTGCTAATGGTTTTGATGTTTTTCTGTAACCATTAATGGGACAATCGCAATCACTAGATGTAGTAATGGTGGTTATATGCATAATGTTAACTTCATTTCATAAAGTCTATTTCCTTTCTAACATTCAGCATTATTAGATCCACTGCATTTTCCATTGCAAGACTACCAGATGTACGCAAAAGAGTTTAAAACGAATTTTGATGCAAATGTTTTAGGTGAAATTCTTAGATTCAAAATATAATTTTGCTCAGTTTGTCTTAATGAGTGGTGAACAAGGTTTCAAAGTTTGTTCTGTGAATTATTGTGCAGTTTTTCAATATTACGCATATCAACACAAATCTGGATGGGTACTTTTCATTAGCTAAAAATGTCTTATGCTACTTAATTAGAAAAAAATCGCAAAGCATGTATTTTGCAATTGCAGTGTTTGTTGCCCACTTAATCTGTGCTTTAAACCATGACTTTTATGATTGTCTTAACCACAATTTTTCTTTGGGCTGTTGCTCTCTAGATCAGACCAACTGTAAAGGATGCAGATGAATACCTTGATGCTGAAGAAAAACGATTGAGAGATCAAGTGAGCATTTTTGTAATATCACTTGAAGCATTATGCGTTTTTGATGCTGTTTTACATATGGAGTATTTTCTGAGTTAGTGTAAGGGCTGCAGTCATCCACATCATGGCGTTTTATTGGGGAACTGTATGACAATTAAACGACAGAAATATTAGCAAATTTGTCACAGCTAGGTTTAATACAGAATCTCTGGACAGTGTGAAAGTTCTCTGGAGTTGTGATGTGTTGTTTCAATATGTTTGAAACCATGATGGTGCAACAGTAGTTTGACCTAGTTAGAGCAAATATTTGCTAAATGACTTATTTCTTGCTCTCACTACACGTTTGGTCTCATGAAGTCGGCCAGGATTATCACAACAAAACCATAATAAAAAACAAGCACTCTATATGTCGAGTAATGGGGATGATTTTTGAGCGAGCACTGGCGATAAATTGTGGATGGCGGCTGTCAGTGAACCACTTGTTTTGTTTGACAACAACTTGTCTGGAAGAGCCAATAAATAGAAAATTTACATTAATCACATTCAAAGTGCTTTTGACAATCTTCAAAATTTTATTATGTCAAATATTTCAAATCATCTTTTTTAGTTTTCAAATAAAGGGCATGCACTGGGCATATCTGACCCGGTGATATTGATGCAGCAACGAAATAAATTGTGGAGCAGTGACCAAGAAGGTTGATGAAGGAGATACACAAACGCAGACCTGATCTGAAATAGTAGGTCGCACGATTAACTTTAAAAATGTCCGGTGCATTTCATTGAAAATGAATTTCAGGCCAAGGGAAATGTCTTTGTTCTCTTCTGATTTTTACATGGCGTTTTGTGTGTTTTGCAGAGGTATCTTAATGTTTTACACGATTTGACTCGTCTTCGTGATCACTATTATTCCGTATATTTGGAAAAACTTGAAAAGAAAGTCAGCGATCAACGCAAGGCTTTCGCTGCCAGAGAAGAGAAAATTCAGAGGAAGATTCTACGAGAAAATAAAAAGAAGGTAACTGTTAGTTTTCCAAAAGATGTCATAAGCTGTGTCTTACAAATGTTTTGGAAACGTTATGCACTTTATACAGTACCTTAAACCTGAACCTTTGTTTGGAGCACAGGTGTATTCCAGTCATAATTTTGAGAGTCAAGTCGGAGGCATTTTACTTCCTAGTACCTATAGTGCAAGTGGAGTCCGGGTCATTTGCAGTTAGCTCCGAGTCAAGTCCGGGTTGTGATTGTATTTATAAAATTAAAGCTCGATACGTTGTAGTCGTCAAGTTAGCCAGACCGCACCATGCGAAAAAACAAACAAGAACAGTGTAAAGGAGCAACAAAACAAAAAAACCATCACTTTAAATACAAACAAACGCGCTAGTTTTCAGTTCCAACCTGCAACAGCATAAATGGTAAAAAAGAAAGTGCCAGCAGAAAAATTTTGGTAGGGGATAGCAGCATCGAGAATCGCGAAATAAAAAACGCCAAACCATAAAATAAAACGTCGAGTGGAAGATCAGTTGATGAAGGCGTCCAGATTGACATTCAGCACTTGTGTCCAGATGCTATCACACAGCACAAAAACAACATCAACACGCTGATGACCAGTGACGGATACAATAGCGTGCAATGAATAATGTTTCCAGCCAACCTGGTCCATACTAGATACTAGGCCAGTCTAACACAGGACTTGCCCAGGCTAGCCAATCTCAATAAACCCATCATGGCATCTTTGCAAGATTTCAAGCACCAACGACGCCAAATACAGCAAATAAAACTCGAACTATATGTGTAATATAAGTACAGTGTATTCGGTACTTTGAAGATTATTCCACACGTAATTTAACGACAGAGTCGTGTCATAACTTGCTCCAAACTCCTTCGGATAAGTCACTTATCCATTTTAGTGATATATCAAGAAAAGCTAATGAGTTCCGTAGTAGTTTGGGTTAGAACTCTCAGAGCATTCGACTGAGATTAGACTTAAAGATTTTTTCATTATCGAAAAGTAGTTAGTTTTTCGCCTTGTTTTGCAAATCAACACGATTTTTCCAATCGTGCGTTCGATTCCCTACCAGGATGGGTGATGACCAACCTTCTTTCACGGAAGCCTAACTCCCCAAAAAATGCTCAGCGAGTCATTACGAGCCTCTACATGAATTGACTCGAGTCAAGTCGAGTCTTCAAAAAATGCGAGTCGAATCATTCAGTTACCAAAAGACTTAATCAGCCTTTAAGTCACTGCAAGTAATAAAAAAACGCGATTTGAGTTAACTGTAGTCCAGCCAATGAATTGGTTCGTCACGTCTGTGGTATAGAGTGCCGCACCTTATGCTTTACAGCAGGGGTGTGCAGAGTGCGCTCCGCGTGCACATTTCACATGGGTCGAGGCTTTTAGTTTCAGATGGTGCTGTATATGGTTCAGTGTGGGAACGATGGCGTGTTCAGACGTTTCCCATTGTGTTTTGGCGTGCTGAGAGAGAGCGAATGTGAGTACGAAATTCGTCACAAAGGAGTGATTCTGCTTCGAACACTTTGCGAAATTCCTGAACTATGCTAAGCTGCACGTTAGAATAAAATTCTCGGAAGGAACTGCTCGCCCGCGGGCACCCTCACATGATGAAATTTGACCCTCTTTGAAAAACGTTTAGACACCCATGATGTACAGTTTTACATTGTATCATTAAATTTCAGGCTGAACTGGCTCACAAGTTCGTGCAGCGATTGCCTCGGCATGATTTGAAACATAATGAGGACTTTTTAAAAAGAGTACCGAAGTCCCATTTCTACCATTTAACTGCAGTTGAAGAACTTATGAAAAGTCGTGGAGTCTTGAAGAACAGGTACGACTACATAGTAGGTTATCTTCAAGCTAGAGTCGTTACCCGTGGTGGGCAGTGGTGCCTGGCCCTCACTTTGTATCGGTGCTCCAATTTGATGGATAGTGTAAAATTGCAATATTGGTGCAAGTTTCCAATTTCTAGGAATTTTTTGCAATTGCTCTGTTTGAACAAGCTCAGCATACCGACTAGTATGCTAAATCTGGTAACATCAAAGAGGCTAATTACTTTCCACGAAAGGGCTCCTTTTCGCTCCCTACCTGCTTTAACACACTTTTATTCATTTGCTGTAAACTTCAAAAGAGTTCAGAAAACGTTAATGTGAATTTATTTTCTTCCCCTCCCAGCTACAACTTTTGTGTCCGTATAACGGTTCAGATTGGGTTTATGAATGTTGCCCCTCACTAGTGGTCCCCAACAACATAAACCAGGAGACTGCTTCAAATGCTATTTTGTGAAATTAGGGAGAATTTTATGTCTGTTGTCGTACTTATAGAAGCATGTTTGGTTGAGCATCGTTTTTCCTGATCCTCTGCTTCAGGAAAGTTTTACTATCGCCAGGCGCGTCGCGAAGTTTTAGGTGGTGGGGGGGACCAACAAACAAAATGGGAAGGGAACGCCGTGCCACCATCAACGAAAGACCAAAAATTGTCATCGCTCGTTTCAAACAGGAGTGAAAGTTTACATATGAGGTGCCTGGCGATCTTCTCCCCACTGGTGACGGTCCTGACTAATGCGTTTTACTTCATTTTGTTGCGATTTTTAGGTAAGTCCTATAATTTTACACCCAAGTCTTTAACGCTTCAGCTGGTGGTTTCCTGCATCTTGGATGTCGTCGCTGAATCTGAAACTTGTTAAACTTGCATCGCTGTCTCCTTGTGTTCACATGTTCATTATCAAATCTTTAAACACTGAGTACTTCATAAAGCAAACATATTCACGTTGCGACCAGCAATATTCAAACCAGGCTACCGCATTCGTAGCTCCCAGGACGCTTTGAACAATATTTGCGCCGGTCAAACCCCGAATATTTGCTCAGTGTGCAAACAGGTCTCGATGGTCGGTTGGTTGCATTTTCGTAATTTCAAGTTCAGTTACCATCTTCCAAATACGTGACTGCACTTCGGTTTGGTTTCTAGCATAGCAAATCAAGTGATTGCATGGCAAAAGTTCTTTAAATTAATGAGATAATGCCACTTTGCTTCGTTCACGTGTTTTTTCTACGCTTGCTGCCGATTAAGTTGCATATCGCAACTCATTGCAAGGCTTTGCAACGCTTAACACTTGTTTTTGAGACGACTTTTACTTTTTTAATTACATTGTTGATTAATATTAGCCATATAGTTTTCGCCACTGTGAGTGTTTGAATGTCATATCAGTTTTCAAACAGTTCCATTGCAGTACATTCTTACAGAACTTGCCAGTTAATACGCTTTCGCACAAATTAAAATTTAGTGCAACGTTACAACTGCGCGTATTCGAGTTTTTTTGCAGTGTTGCCCTGCCACCTTTAGTTCAGAAAACATGGTGTCGTTTAAGATTGACAAGGTCCGTTTAGTTGTTGTTATGCTTGTAAAAAAATAGGTCGCAACTGCGCACTGTTGATTTTGCTGTCGCGTTGTATTGTGCCACAGTTATTGTGCAAGAGTGCGCAATTGTTGCGCATATTTGATATGGCTTGAGTCTGGCTCGTATTATGTTCTACTGATCGCAACAAACGCTTGACCGACTTTTTCCTTAACTATTAGTGTCTGCCACTAACACTTTCTTCGCAGACATGATGTGGACGAATTTTGGGAGAAAGCCAAGTCTGATCGCAGCTTTTGGACAAGACCCATACCACCTTCGGTTTCACCAGATGCTTTAACAGAGCACATGCTATCGAGATACAGCTCACAAACGAATCACTCCAAGCGAGGTTTGTGGCTACGTGATAAGTGTAACATGCTTGTTTTTTTCGCCCATGCAAATATGGAAGAGTTGACGTTGCAGATATGCGGTGGTATAATTCAAAGTAAGTTTGAGTGAAGCTCTTACCTCATATCCCCTTTTCAAAATGCCGCAGGTTACCTTTTCTAAAACTTTTCGAGCGTTTACCGAATTTGAACTGCAGTAGTTGCACAACTGATTTACCACGCTTTTACTTTGCCATGAATAGAGTTCTCGAAGAGAGCCCATCATTATGCAGTTTGATCAATTTCCGTATTTTTAAACTTGCTTTGCGTTGGTCACGGTTGACTGAGTAGGATATATACATTTTGCTCTTCGATTGATTGGGTGCCATATTTGAGTATATTTGGAAAAGAAAACCATTTTAACAATGTCATTTCACACACATTGGCATTTTGCGTGAAGTGATGTGCAGTGGCAATGCTCTGCAAGACTCTTGTTATGCATACAGCAGTAAGTGACTTATTAAGTGTATATTTTACCTTGTCACACTTGAAATGAGAGCAATTCTTCTTCTTGATGAACGTTGATGCCTGCAAAAGTTGGATTCTTGTGCTACTTGCAAGTTGTAACTGATAATTTTCGGTTTACCAGCACAAAATAAGTTCAGTAGATGTAATACTGAAAGGATCTTTTGTTTGATCTAGTTAGCTGCACAGGACATTTGACTTAATCATGTTGTTGACTTGGCTCTACTTTAAATAGCACTCTACCACATTTATCACTACTTTTGATGAGATCACAGCCTCCGAAAGCGAAATCCAATTTTTTTGCGTTAAATATGAAACTGGACTTGAAATGGCCATCAGACCTGTCGTGTTATTAAAATTAGCCCTTGAATGAAAAATTTGGGCTCGTGCAAAGAAGTTGATGTATGTTATTTGATGCACTTAAAGTTACTTTTATCCCGTGCATAAATTACTTAATTGTAAATGCAAAGCGACAGCTTCCAAATTATTTTGGAATGGTCTCTGAAAATGGAATAAACATAGGAACGCAGTTCCAGTAGCAGTGTGTGATTCACATTGCTGTGATTTGTGGCTGTGCGCACCTCTTGCAAGAACAATTTCACTAATGTCGTCGTTTGAAAATCAGTCTACCAACATGTTTTGTCAGATCATTTCTTTGTCCTAGTGAAATACCTCGAGACCGGAAAGTGTGTATCTCAAAAGCTGGTGGTAGTAACCCGTCGAGGTTCAACAGGGACGTAGCTGATGGCAGTCCTTTTGTTTCCGTATGTAGCTTTTCAATTCAAAATCTGAAGTGACGCGATGGCCACACAAAGAACAGATCTTATCAAACTTGTTTGTACTGTACGAATTACATTCCGCTGCTCGAGTCTGCTGGCGCAGTGTGAATTTAATTGGTTGATCCGATTTTTCTCAAAAACTGCCAACATGCAGCACTGGCACTGCGGGCAACTTAGTGAAAGGGAGGCTTTTGCAAGAGGCCTACATTGAGACGAAAACACTGCTGTCCAGTGGCGATCGCTACACCTGAGGAGAGGCTGCGATGTAAGACACTCGGACTTTTCTGGGTGGGCGGGACGAAGACCCAGATCGCAACCCCACCTGTGAACGAAGACGTAGCCAGTAGATAATAACTAGGAACGTAAACTTCTTTTTGCGACTCAATGTGTGAAATCAGGTTTGCACTGAACCACAGGATTCTTCAAAGTCATTTGTGATGCAATTTTTAAGAACAGACTGGGATGTGTGTGGTATAGACATTCTTAAGATGATATGCCATTTTCCATTTGTGAGGGTCTGCATGCATGCATCTCATCGCATGTAAAATAGCATGGGTACCACACAGCCCCAGCCCCCTAGATATTCACACTCTTGCCAATCAACCACTCATGATAACATTTATTCATGATTAAACTTTTGAACGAGTTTTAAATATGTCGTTAATCATTAGTGTGAACAAACGTGGATTCAAACGAAGTAAGTCATGCGTAGACAGTAGATACAAAGTTAATGCATTGACGTTAATTCAATTATTCCGCAAAACATAACAATGTTGCACAAGTTTTTAAATAAATTTCATTTTTGTGGTCATTTCTTTAAATATAATCCCATGATATGTGGCAGTTCTTTGAGTTTTTCTGTTGTATAACTTAACCAATGTAATTATCGAAACTTCGTTAAAAAAAGACTCATCAAAACGTGGTTTGATGCTTCAAAAAAAACTCTAAATAAAATGCTGGTTATTGCCTATATATGCATGACCACTTTCGTTCACCAAAACCTAAATACTAAACCTGCGAAAAATAGTGCAGTAAGCACCAAACCTTGATGAAAGCATACAGGTCGAGCCTAATATGTTCTGTCATTAACGAAAATTGCGCATACACATTTTAAACCGCGTTTTTATTTCAACGTTTTGCGTGATAAGCAAGCTAACTACTTTTTGAAAACTTTAATACTTACAATGCCGATCAATGATGAACTGACCATGATGACCGACTCGATTTTTAAACCGAAATGAATGGGATCTTTTTCTTATTTGAGTTTGCTGTTCTTAAATTTTAATCACACATCATCATCCTCCTGGCCTTTCCGGCCGAGAACAACGATTTTATGTAATCACGCAATGACTGGTTTAATCGAAACGTCTTTGAAAGGTCATTCGCAGTAGAGTTTAACGCAGGGGTGGAGAACCTGTGGCCCGCGTGATCGTTTGATATGGCGCGCATCAGAAATTTCATTACCCAATTTATCGGGTCAAAACGAAGTTCCATGACAAGCAAATACTTAGATAGTATATCAAGAGAATCCCTTATCCCTCATAGCTAGATGAAGGTTGAACTTTTGTATTAAATCATTTGTTTTTGCGGCCCGCCAGCGATCATCCACCATTTATGCGGCCCATGATATAGGTTCCCCACCCCTGGAACGTAAAAAAATTGCTAAAATTGTTGATCCACCACTGGTGAGATGCATGCAATACAGAGGCAGGTAACTTTTCAACAACCGTCGATCACTGTTGTTCGATATGTTTCACTGTGTCAAAATGTGGTGACCATGTAATGGTTAGGTTGTGCGAAAGACTTACTTTGGTGTTTTAACATGTGATTTTAGATGCGCAGGTCTCCTAAAATTGAGTGTGTTAATATGCGTTGTTGGAAAAAACATAATCAAGCTCCTGTGGATTGTATTTGCATATAAAGAGCACATCTTTCGTTATATTTGTAATACAGAAACTTTCAATACAACGAGTTCTAAACTCCCCACTGGAATTTTGAAAGCAAGTCACGTTGAACCGGAGGAGAACGGTGTGAGGTAGGTTGTTCGTCAGGATTTCAATCATTGATGCCTTCCCGATAATTCTTATAGTACAGAAAAGATCCTTGCTTTTACAGGAAGGTCTTCAATAACATTTTTGACCCGGGTGTTTGCGGATAATCGAGTTTTCCAGGCAGCGCAATTTTAAATATTTAAGAAAGCTTGTGTGTCTACCAGTCATGTGGTTGTTAGCAAAGGTTGGTTCTATGATTTTGGCACAATTAGCGATGTGAATTTACGCACGAATCATGTTTTAACGTATGAAAGAGGTCATTTACGTCCAGCGTGTTCACGATTTTCAAGCTGAAACAGTAGGTGCTGATATCTACTCAGAAATATTATTCGCTCTTATAGGCACGTAAACTCCGCATAGCGCAAGACGACACTTGCGCTTTTATGTATTCCAGATCATGTTTGCTTTGTTGTGCGACACAGCAACGTCTTTTATGCTGCGGTACGTGCGTATTAAATAGGCGTATGCAACAAATTTTATTTGCGTGTTTGTCTGCGTCTGTAATTTGGCAACACGAGACGTTTTAAAAATGTCATGTTGGCTACTTGTGCCTGACCATAGGCGTTGTTTCATTGTCTCCTGTTTCCTTAATGGCTCTGTGCTGCAGTGAAGTTTTGTAGCACTGATAGTCATTTATATTTTGTCAGTTATAATTACAGTTGAACGTCTAGAAATTTTTTCAATTAAAATATACAGCAATTCGCACTACTACGCAAAGCATTCACTTGAATTATTATACTTGAATTCCCGATTACATTTCAATCGCAATTGTGTTCATACGCCATCTGTGTTGCATATTATCGAACAAGATCTTGCTGTTGCGCTGTCTTCACAGGGAAGACATTTAAGCAAAAACCAGGCACGGGCTGTGTTTTGAGAGAAAATACTTTCAACCCGAAATCATCAGCCATCACTTTCTCATTATGTGCAAGTGCTGTACGCGCCTACAAGTAGCAAAAGAAAAAGCTAACGTGACGAAATACGCCAAAGCGATCCTCATTAGCAACCAACCACAAATCACCCTTACCCAATTAACGGCTAGCGAGTCCCATTAGATACCCTCGGCCTCTCTCTGGTGCAGTGGCGCACTGCCTCCAAATAAGTTATACAGCTGCGGTAGAACCGGGCAGCGAACAATAAAAGCACAATCTGATCAAAACAGTTAAAGCAAGTGATAGATTGGTACACCAAAACTAATGGGGAGTAACCGCCTACAGGCAAAGGCACTATAATGTGGAATGGAAGCAAAACTACGGTCGCTGAGAAGCAGAGAGGTAGTGGCGCATTATGGGAAACTGTTGATGATCCCACAAGAAAATCAAATTTCCTCGAAAATACAGCATACGCCTGATTTTTTCTTTAACGCAGTGTTTCCCAACCGGTGAGCCGCGGCACCCTAGAGTGCCATTTACGATACTCAGGGGTGCCGCAAGCTAATGCGTCTTTCGATATATTATTAAAAAATACACTTTCAAAATGTCATCAAACTTTAAAGCAAATTGCTATGGGTTCGCCACTTGGTGCTGCAAATTGTAAATCTCTTCCGTAGGGTGCCGCAAGCCTAAAAAGGTTGGGAAACACTGCTTGAACGTCTTTTGTGTGAAGAAAACAGGGGAGCATTCGAATTATAGATACGTTCCAAGAATCGGCGCATGAAATTTTACCAGAACGCTCCAGGCGTGTGACATTCAACAAGAACTCAGTTTAACATTAGAGGGAACCAACTTAAACTCATTTCTGCTTTTATTCGCGTAAACATGAGCAAAACGCAGCTCTCCCAAGGCGGTTCCTCTTTGCAAAAAAATTCCCGAGCAAATCAATCCCAAAACAAACAACTTCGTCTTGCCACCTCAACCTACAGCCTGTGTGCAGAGCTCTGAAAAGCACGTTGCAGACGCAAACCAAAAAGTTTGTTACACCGTCTATGGATTCAACCTGAGTTACAACTGCTCGATTTGAAAAAAATTACAATTAAATTATGAATATTGGCGAAGTGTAGTTATTCACAGTAAATTATGACCACTGTTGATTCATTCACCTGTATGTAGTATGCACTACGAATCCTTACTTCAAGCTCTCGGTTGGTAATTTTTGTCGTTTGGGCAATTTGACTTTGTTGCTAAGTGATTTGATGGAGGTTTCGATGCTTCAAAATTGAACTTCACATAAGTAACTGAAGCCCAATATCTATACCAACAGTTTCTTGTCAAACGTCCAATCGGAAAGCCTTTCCGTATGGAACAGAGCTATACACAATGAGTTTTGTTCACATTGACCATCATACAGTATCTCTTGGTGGATTGTCTAATGTACAGTTGAAAGCCGACGTCTTCGTGGCATTCTTATTTTTGTAGGACTGCAGACGAGGAAACGCCCCTCATTTTTCCCGAACCACCCAAATTTCCTAAACTTCATTCTTTCAAGCTCGACTTGAAATCGGTGAGAGCGAATGAAAACGTTTGCAAAGAAGCTGTGAGCGGTATTTTCTCGCAGTGTCTAATTCGCTCGTCATTTGCATGGTTAAAAATATCTTGTTGGTAGAACATTAAACTGCATTCCATATTACTGCACTTGTGTTTTCTTGACACTAAAAAACAATCCTGACCGCAATGTTAGGTTGAACACAATTTATAGTATTTTAGGCTTATTTTGACCATTTCTTCTCGTTTAAAGAAACAAATAAAATCAAAGAAGAAATCTGATGTTTGTGCATCGAAATTCTGATGTTTGTGCATGTATTCTCTATAATTTTCTTTTTTACATCTGGATGTAAGAAAATCAGGCAATTAGAATAAGGTTTTATGCTACACTTTCTTCAGAATGAGATAGTGATGCATGACTCTCACTTCAAATACTTTCAATTGCAATTCAACAGGTCGTTTTTTTCGTTTCATGTTTCACTGTGTCACTATCGAATCAGCGACGCGCAACAGATTTCATAATGACGTATTTTGTGGGTGAGGTTTTTGGCTTTTTCCTATGAGAAAAACCTTGCTGTTATTATCGAGCAAGTTCCGTTTATTTTGTATTGCAAACAATGTTTCGTCGTAACTTGAGCGCAGCTACCATCTCGCTGATCGTCATATGCCATAGTGCTTGACTAAATGTTTATTTTGGATCGGTACTTCAAACAGTCGCAAAGCTTCGAAACCCTCGGACAATTGTACATTGTTCTGATGAATTTCATCAGATGAAGTGAATTGAAGTTTTTACTCGAACGAACTGTTCTATAAGCGCAACACAATGCAGGGTAGAAATTGCAATCCTCAGTCACACATCAGGCTGAGTACTCCGTTTAACATTGTTAAATTCCTCCCATAGTAATTTTTTGTGAGAATAGGTCGTTTGCTTCTGTTGTGTATGTCACGAGAAGTACCACGTGCAAGGTTGCAGACTCACAGACGTATGACACTTTAGTTTTACGGGCAGCTTAAAAACAATGTTCATTGTCATCATTTGATATGTTGAGCGTAGGATTAGAAAAAAATTGGATTGCTTTGCTGGAAAACCCATCCAGCCTTCGTTGCTTTTGTCAGTCATTTATGCAGCTTGTCTTATTTCAGAATTTTCCCAGTTTGCCCCAGAGCATTGATTCTGAAGCAAGAACTAGGGTTGAAGAAAACCGGCATCACCGGCGCCAAAGAATAAAGCAACACATGAAGCATGACGCTTACAACCTGGCCGTGGTCAACACCACCATGGCTGGAAGACTCCTAGCAAAGTGAGTTTTCACCTCAGAGTTCACAACGTGCAGCTTTTGTTGAAATTATGAAACAAAGCGACGTCGCTCGTTCCGATACATCTCGAAGATGCTGAGTTGGTTTATGTGCAAGTGAAGAAACCGACTGGAAGTGTTTTACTTTCGCCAATTTCTTTAACGGTCGGCAATTCAGTTATCAAAGTGCAGTTGTGGATGAGGTTGGAAATCGATAAATCTTGATTTTGCGTTGCAGTAATGTTTTCTGTGTCATGTGATATAAACGCAATTCGTCTGTAGCACAATTTCTGCTCTTACGTTGCATGCGTTTTTGTTGGCTAGATATTTTCAATCAGCAAAGTTCATGTCGAAATAGGATGTTTTTTAGGGCAGAACCTATGTTTCTGACGGTTCAAATCGACAATGACAGTGGGTTCTTCGTGACTGTGTGTTGCGCAGGTACTTGACCCGGCAAGTGTGCTATTTACTAAGACTTGTTACAGTGAGCTGTTGAGAGTAAATAATGAACTTATACAACTGACCAGGTGCAATATATATATATATATATTACGGTTCCATGGCTATTGAGACCATTCACTTGAGACCACGTTCATTTAAGACCACGACATTTGAGACAAGATTAATTTGAGACCACGTTCTTTTGAGACCTACTCATTTGGGATCACATTCATTTTACGCCATGTAAAATGCTTAAAGTGAAGCTCTTTTGATTTACTGTGAATCACATTTTTATGATCTACCTTTCACTTCTTTGCGGGAGACCTGAAGTTTTGCAAGGTTACGCCATTCCGTGTCCAGGGGTGACTCACGCTGGGTTGTAAATGCACCCGCACTTTAAAACATCGCAGAGGCCAGAAAACTCTTCATACCTCGGGTTTGGAAGGGAGCATTGCACCTCTGAAATGTCATTTAGACCAAGTCAAAAAATTATATGTTTTGCGTTCCTGCCCGTTTCCTTTACCAAGGTTTGAGTGTTGGTACACGAAAAGCGGAAGTAGTAAACAGCCTTACAATGAAAATCACGGCCAATGAAAGCGATATCAACGACATTTTCGATAACTCCTGTTATCATCATCAGTGCATTGCAAAATCATCAGTGTATTGCACAATTTGCAATGCACTGATGATGATAACAGGAGTTATCGAAACGTTTGCAATATGTCGTTGATATCGTTTTCATTGGCCGTGATTTTCATTATTAAGTTTCAGTTTTGAACTGAAAAATGAAAGACGAGAAAAAATGTGTTTTTGCGTTGATCGAAGCAATCATAGGATAAAATCAAATTTCGTGGCTTTTAAGATGAAAAATGCAACTGCGTATGAGCAAAACATCTGACGCGTGATCTCTGCAAACGCGACTGTTTTAGCACATTTTGGTTATTACACTGATGAAAAAGAAAGCATTGTTCAAATTTTTTGAGGTTCTTATTTTCAACGACTGACAACTTTCATTCAAAAGTTTTGTTTTGTAGACATAGTCTGAAATCACTTGACTTGCACCCTTTGTCTGAAATCAGCGAGATCTGGTGCAGCCAAAGCGACTCCACTTCCATTGCAGCAGCTGACACGAAAAGCGGTAGGTTGGCTAGAAACGCGGTTGTTGTATACGAACAATAATGCATAGCTATGCGTTACCCATTAGCCTTTTTCCGAATTCTGCGGATGCGTAAGTTTCTGTGCAACTACCAGCAGAACGAGTTTAACCTTTTCTTACATAGGAAAAAAATCGCTGTTTTTTTCAGCCGCAACAAACCCAACAATGAACATATAACTTTTTCAAAAAGTACTGTAAATGCAAGTGGTTTACTGACATCAAATCTATTCTAACACGGAATTCTAAGAGGTCCCCAGTTTTTCTTCCTTCCGCCGACGTGTTTGTATAGTCACTATAGTGAGTTTCAAACCCATGTTTGTTGGAGATAGCAGCTAATTACATGCCTTACTAATTTGCAGCTTCGCAGAAAGTAAAAGCCACTCACGGCACTGCTCAAAACAAACGCTCGAAAAGGACGCGCCGCAATCACGACGAGCTTCAGTCGATCCGTGAAACGCACGGCAGCGAAACAGATGCATCAGGTAGTGTTTTCCATTTGGCAGTAAGTGATGCTTGTCTCCAAACACTGCTCGGGTCACTGGACGTTTGAAGCAAAATGGCCAATTCGGCTGCACTGAAGAGTAGCAACAATAACGTTGCAGCGGATGACCGTCTTCTGAATGTTGGCAGACTATTCGGAATGTGAGGCCACATCGAAAATTAAAAAACTCTCGAAATAGCTTGGATTTTCTTTGCATGCGATTACGCAGTCCACTAAGATATATCCATGCCTCGTAAAATTAGGACTACTATTTAAACAACCTTCAAACAAATATGGCACGCCAGCTCCCCACACACATTTTCAATGACTTTATTCGTGAAGAATTCGATTCTACAGCGAACGAAACGCTCAGCTGTGTAGTAACTCGCACATTTTTTCTGCTTGGAAGGGGAGGGATGTCGGAAATTGGTTGTGTGCTGCATTTGTTTGTCTTCCTAAGTTAGGCAAGTGTACCGACAAACATTTAGCTGCTCTATCCTACTCTCCGAATTGAAAAAATCGCTCACTTTCTCCATCATTCCACAAAAAAAATTATCGGTCATCCCAGATCGTAGTAGTCCGACGGTCGACTATTGCATATTTTGAAAATTTCGATGGCTTCAGATCAAAGATACTTGTTAACGCCAACCTTTCGGTTTGAAATTTTGTCCATCGTAGCGCCACAAACATTGTATTTTTAGGACAAGCTATAAAGCAACATTAGAAGATAACAGTAACACAAATCCCGTGAACGACCAAAAAACTGGAAAAATTACTACAGTGGCGTCGAGGCTTGAGACCAAGGGTGCGCAACGTTTTTGCTATTGCCAGCCGCATTACGTTTATTTTTATGAAGTACGGCCGCCAACAGGTACTTCAAGATATTTTTTTTGCATTGCATCTGTTCTGCTTCCACACACTGAGCCCAGTCTGCTTCCACGTGTCTGTTTGGGCGTCTTTTACTAAGTATTCTCATACACAGTAGATAAAGAGTTTGTACTAATGCACGGTCGCCATAACATATATTTTGAATTATATGTCCACGGCCGCGTACTTTTTTATCGAAGGCCGCAGGTTGTGCATCCCTGTTTGACACCGATGGAATTGAAAAACTATTTTATTACATTGATTGCGATTCATCTCCACAGGGCACCATTTCGGCACATGTTATCTTGTTGATAGAGACAAAGGTATACGAGGCGGGATCAATATACCCCCCCACCCCAGATTCAGACAAGTTTTTAAAAAATTCGGGAAAAACTTCCCGGTATGTTAGGGCAAGTTGTCTTTTATACTCCATGATACGGAACTGACAATTCCATTTTTTTCAATTGCAATTCTTCTCGTTCCTGAGAAAAAATTCGGGTAAATCGAATATTTTACCTCCCCAAAGCCAAAGGTATGTCCCCGTATGTCTATGGATGGAGAGCTCATATATAGGTAAACCTTTTTCGCGTATTTGTTAAACTCTTACCCCAAGAGTTTCATTTAGTAAATTTCTCATGCAGTTCTAACCCCACCAACTGAAAAAGTTCGACAACCTTTGACTATGGGTATGATGCTGACCGCAGACAACGTGACGCTAAAGGTATTGTTTGTTTTCTTTGCAGAAGTTCTATAAATAAGTTCAATTACACGATGTTTTTCTCGAAGTGCTTCGTAACTTCTATGTTTAGCAATTCTATGGAAATGGCGGATCCATTCAAGCTGCAAACAACTATCGCGTCTACGAAGTGACCGCGTTTTGTCTGGATAGGCGTCTTTTCCTCGTGACACATCCTCTTACCACGCAACATTTGCTATATACTTAGAAAACGGTTTCCAAGCTGTTCACTGCGAAGAGTAACCCTTGTCGCACGATTTGTCCTTGTAGCACGATCAAGAGTAAGTCCTTGTAGCAGGATTGCCGCCATCAAGCTATGACATAATTGCGGACAAAACCGTTTCGATTGTGGGATGTAATTTTATATCTACTGCCTCTATATCGCGCAGTCCGAATAGGCAGAAATCAATCGTACCATGGACTGACTTCCTTTGGAACCCGAGCGGGCAGGTCGCATTGCGTTTGCTGTTTGTTAGTGGAAGGTAATCTATCGGTTCGCTGTTGTTTACTTCGTGCGTTGCTGTGGAAGTGATGAGCGTCGCAAAGTTGTTAACTTGAGCTTTTCGTACGACAAATTCCGTTAAGATCAGTACGATCTTTTCATATCAAAGCAACAATATTCAAACGTAACATGCTGTGGCAAAACCCGTTAGATTTTCATCATAGCAGCATCTCATCTGTAAGCTTCTTCAAAATTACAACAGGCAATGGAAATGTCTTTGGCCATAGCACTGTCTCATGAACGGTTGGCATAAACGCAGCGGTTTTGTTGCTCCCCCAGTGAATGTTGTTCTTTTCTTTCGACAGAAGATCATGGGATACTGAAGGTTTGCATGTCTCAACTTCCGATTTCTTTTTTTACAGGAAACTAAGACGAAAACTGCCATGTGGACGAACTACACAGCTACGAAATGAACCTGTGTCTGCACTCACCTGCTTACCTTTCGTTTTTTTTCTTTTTTTGAGGTATATCCGAATGCTACCGGATTGCCAAAGATTAGTGAACAATATGAAAATCATGACGCGTGAAAATATTTACCTATGTGCCAAACATGCTGTTACGTATCGTATTACCTGCACTTTCCATACAATTTGCAATGCTTGTCTTGCGTGCGTAATAAACCCGTCTGGTCGCAGCGTAACACTAACAATCGTATAACCTGGTATTTCATGAACGTAAAAAGAAAAATCATGCCTTAAATCAACATTTATCGGCATTTACCCGTATTGTCTCTCTGAATTAGTGTTTACCTGATATCTCCCCCACACACGTATAATGACCACGCTAAGCAGTATTCGAATAACAACCGATTTAATTTTTATGCTATCCTTTCGCTGACACTTTTTTCAACATCTGCAATCTCACCAGTAGGTTTTATTTGTGGTTCTTCGATGCAAGTATCCACCTCAGACAATCCAGAAAGCAGTCACCTGCTTATTTTGCATCTTACAATTATTTAACTCAGTTGAAACATATATCAGTTTTGAGTGCGAAACATATGTTTATTGATTTGCCAGGAAATTTTCCTGCTGTTACTAATCACATGAAGCTTGAATGCTGTACTACAAACTCTTAGTATTATGGTATGTGGCAAGCTTCTGAATTTCAAGAAGCCTTCCAACTTGTTTTTAGCAGCTAGCTGAGCAGAGCTACAGTTTTCTTGTGAAAACAATACTCCAATAGTGTGAACGGTTATTAGCGTCACGATAACGATCTTCGTAACTCGCAGACAAACCAAACGCTATTTAGTGTCTGACGACCCTGCAACTAGGCAATTGCTCTACCCTCGAAAAACACGTTTAGTCATTAGCTACAACAACAAGTTACAATCCCTTTGACAACAGGTTACAACAATTCTGCCCCCCAAAAATATCAGCTGGTTGCGGCCCTGGTGTCTGACCTGATATATTTCATGAACAATGATCTAAAAGCGCAGCTTGGGTTCCACATCGACTTGCATTAGTCTAATCCTGGCAGACTTGTTATGAGTCCCACGAAAGAAATTATTCTCGTTTGAAAGAATTTCACGAAACAACGGCGACTGCTATGGGGTAGCTGGCAAAGGTATCATACATAGCATCAAAATTAAGTTGCAAATGAATGTTTGTAGCGAATGGTCTTCCCACACAGAACATTGTTTACCGGTTCTTGCCGCTTTTCAAGGTTGTGAAATCGTTGAAATCCATCAAATTGTAAAAAAATGCGAAATCGTTCCCTGGCTTTTAACATCCCTCACGTTGGGACACCCCGATAAAAAGAGATAATGACTAACTTTTCCACTCAGTAAATTCCTAACTTACTTTTGAGCCTAATTCAAAAAGATAAGATTAATTTGGGGAACTTCCCACAATAATTTTAAAACTACTTCTAAAACCGGCGTGACCAACCGGGGCGAATAACCATGGCTTGAATTCATCTGAACAGTGCTATTGCTTTTCTGGTGCACTGCATGTTCTTCGCTGCTAGCATATCTTGATGAAATATGGTATTGATTATTCCAGTTATAACCTGCGGTTTCCTGGGAAGATGCCCTTTTGAACAAAAAAAGAGAATGAGAAAATAATTTCGAATAGTTTTCTACAATGCAAGTGGTAATTGGAATCTGCATGCTGCGTCACCAACTAAAGAAAACAACAACCGTACCAAAACACGTAAAACTTCAGATGCGCATGGTCAAATTTACGTATTCACTCAGTGTACAATTTTTCAACGCAAAACCAAGGATTTCTCTGCACTTGCAGAGTACAATCCCAATTTATGAGCTTAATATTGTCTTCCCGTTGTGGTAACTTCCGCGAGACATTTTCAATTTCTAATAATATTCTGTACAGCAGGGATGGCCAACAAGTGGATCGTTGAGTGTCATTTGGTCGATCACGCCTGATTTTGCATTTAATTGACAAGATTCACTATCTAAAAAGAACACTTTTCAATCAATATTCCAGGAAGTGCTTAAAAATTCTCCATCAATTGGTGGCTCTTGCGATGGCTGACCATAGACTAGCACGGCAGATGCTGCGAAGTTGTTGTAATATGTTTTCCTATTATTGCGTGACAGTCGTGATTTAGGTGTAACAGACACTTTGCCTGCTGTGCATCACTTACGAAGGCGTGCGATACTCAACTTCGGCATTTTGCACTTGTCACTTTATTACCGACCGGTCTATCGCGAGTAAGCAAGAAATTTTCTAGCCGAAGACAAGTTGGCCACCCCTGCTGTACAGTATCGTATCCAGTGGCATACGCAGAAAATTTCTGAGGGGTGGCAAATGTTCGTCACAATCGTGTAACGTCACAAATCAATTTTACGGGAAGTGCCGAAGGCACGATCATTCTAGGGGATCCGGGGGCATGTCCCCGGGAAAATTTTGCAAAATTACGCCTAAAAATACGAATGTTTGTGCATTCTGGAAGCAAGTTTTAGTATAATGCTTTTACGAGACTTATTAGCAGTTGAGACAGAAAACTGAACTTCTGTTGTCTGAGGCTCATGAAATGAACCTATATGCGTGCTTGGATGTTATAAGTTTTAGACATGTATCGCTTATCGAAGACGCTTATTGAAATTTGTGGGCTCAAATCTCACGCCACCCGAAGCTTTTTTCTGTTGTTCATTGTTACCTGTGTTAAGTTACTTGACAGCCATATGTGAAGTAATTTTGTCAGTGAAAGAATGAAATCGTAAAATGAAAATCAAGCAGAGGAAACGTACAATAGTCACAAAAAAATTTGCGTAGTGCAGATATCAGTGACCACATAACAAAGTCAGTTTATTTTAAATTGAGGCCCTTGCCCCCCCCGCTTAGTTACGCCACTGCCGAATACTGTTTACACATTTTTTTATTTCAAGGGTCTGATGGGGGGGAATGGTACAGTGCACCCCCTCCGTACGCTAGTGATTGTATCTAAAATTGCAGCAAGCTCTATTAAGCACTTACTCTTACAGTTAGCTCATCATGGCGAAACAAGTTCGGAGACTAAACTCTGTTGAGATTATACGAACATAGTGAGTAGGACATGGTGTTTTCTAATTTTAATACATTTCAGCTCATATGAGTTATTTCAATTAAATCAGCTTTGTCCAACCTGCAGCCCAATTTAGGTTCACACTGTAGTAAAAGTATCCTACATACTCACAACCTGTCCTTACTTCGATAATTTTGAATTTGACATTTTTGATGCAGGTGGTCCTCAGAGCCACTTTATCACGTCTGTTACCATTGCAATTGCATTTGAACACTTTCAGTGCATTAGGTTAAGCTTAATTTAGTTTGCTAAGATCAAAATAAGCCATTCAGTGTGCAGCCCTCATTTATATGTCTTTCAATTTGCGGCCCTGATCAAGACAGTGACATACTTTTTGGCTCAGTAAGCCATTTGGGTTGGACATAGCTGAATTAAATGATCACTGCAGGCTGGAAACCTGTTTTGCTGCATGAGGTTGAAACGAAAATATGCACTGCTAAAAATAAATAAATTGTTTAAACTTTAAATAACTATGTACCCCTACAATTTATAATCAAGAACTAGCTTTCAAACATTTAGAAAGGAATTAAATTTTTTTTAATATGTAAAGAAAATCAACATATGGACAAGAAAGGATGACACAGATTAACATTTGAATTTACTCTACAAAAATATCCACTTGTTTGAAATACACACAACATAATAAAATCAAAAGCTGGTTTCCAAAAGCTTGCTAAATGTCAGTTCAATGATTGGTTTATTCTGTTTCTTGCTTACGATTTTTTCAAAACGTAGAACAATGTTGCAACACTCATGTCTGTATGTGCATCCTGGCGATTTCTAGATCATCTTAATCCACAAAAGTGCAAAATCCTGATACGCATAGGTATCGCAAGTGGAATGAGCATTACTGGTGCAGTTTCACAAAGTCGTGGAAACAACCATAACCAAATGTTACTCTCAGATTCTATTTCAAGAGCACGATTTGAATGCAGTTCTGTAAGACCTTTCAACACCGTGTCATCTGACATTTTATCCAAATCAAGAATATTTCTTCTACGATCGATTCTCCTCAGAGCTACTCACTAGGAATGATGAAGTGCGGAATCCACTTCCATACATACTACGCTCAGACTGTTCTAGAATTGTCCAGAAAAGTGATTATGACATCACAGCAAACCATTCCAACCCCAGTTCATTCAAGTAATAACTACAAGCTTGCAAAGAAGAGGAATAGATTGCATTTACTGTTTACACGAATAATCATGACACATAGGTTGAAGGAACCTTGCATTTTTGTCTATAATCCATTGCAAGAGAAAACAAAAATAATGCAGGAGAGTAATAAACACAGTAGATCAATTTCCTGTCAATATGACAGACGCTGGTTGGGAACCACTGTATTAGACAATGATACAAGGCACAGGAAAATCGATAACACCACTGGCACAAAATTTCACACCCAAAACAAAGACAGGATGCTTCGTTGGTTATAATTGTTTTTTTTTTCTCATATTTTTTAATTCTTTAGAAAATTCTTCTTTAAATGAGTGCACAAAACCTTTGTTTCTGGGACTGGTGTTGGCAAAATCTGAAACAGATTTCCTCATATAACCACCAATGTGCTTGTTTCCCTTTGCCTACAAAAAACAGCAAAATTATTAGACAAAACCACTTTGCTTCAATTTTATACCAAGTAAACCAAAAAGGAAGAACAACATGTGAGCAAGCAGCAGAACAAATATTTTTCCATGACCAATTCCAGAAGCAGTACATAAAAATGCTAACATCCTAGTCCATTTTGGCTCTTTTCCAAGACAAGGTAGTTTATTAGCATGTAAGAGTTTAACCATGCATTCTATTTCAAGATTGACGATGCATAGTGTTACGTGAAATTTATGTCCTATTAAATTTTGTTCTGACCAGTCAGACCAGGGGTCGGCACCTACAGCCCGCGAGTTGGATCTGGCCCGCAGCCCCTTTACAAATTGTAGTAATTGTATGGCCCGCCTAGTGGTATTATATGTTATGAATCTGCCCTCCTTGCAACATCTTATCTCATATTGCATACTTATGAGGAACTACTTTAGAAACCTCACTTGACTGTACTATAAATGCACTGTATGTTGCATTTGTGCTTTTGTTATGAACTGTGAAAATCAAGAGTTAATCTTATTAAAATTCCGTAGTTTCAACAACATCTTAAACAGCAAAGGGAACGGAATTGTTAGTGGAAAATTAGTACAGCCCATCAGGCATTGCAGAGTTTGTGTTTGGCCCACGACTAGGGAAAGGTTGCCGACCCCTGAGTTAGACTGTCGCTTTTGTGGAAACTTGTCACTTGAAACAAGATATGTCCAAGTCCAAACCACTGCAAAGTCAAGAAAACATAGGAAAGTTGACTGATTTCGTAAATCTAGAGTGTTTAATTGTCACTTCAATACAAGTCAATTTTATTATACATAGTATATGGACCAACAATTTGTACACAATGCATGCACACATGGCCCCAATATTTTTATATAAACAAAGTTTCTTTCTAAAACACATTAAGTGCATGGACAGCTTTATCACAAGCATATACAAATGAAACACAAATTGTTTGAAATCTTAAATGATGCAAAAAAAACTTTTAAACAATTAAAGAACCAGACATTTGTCACCATAGTCATAAAAACTGATTTTTTAGAATGCATCTCTTAAATTTAATATTTTGTAAATATTAACAAGGTAACAGCTAAATTATGAAGATTTAGAATCTACATATTTTCCAACTTGTGCATATGTCAAGAATATGTCAAATACGTTTGTCTTAACATTAGCATTTCTATCATGCATGGCCAGTTACACCAACAAAAGCCAGCTATTGTCCTTAACTTCTGCTAGAAAAAATTAACAATTGAAATCTTCTGAAAAACAATCAATGCACAAACCATGAAGGAATTATATAATCCAACAGTAATTTGAGCAGCTCTTCGCATAAACTTTGTTTCTGACAATGTTTCGATAAGATGTGGATTATTAAACAACACGGCAAGAAGTCTACGCAAAGGCATAGTTACATGGTTTGAGTTTTTTAAATACTGACTTGAACAATCTGCAAACAAAACTAGAGTTTATTAGTTTATTTTTTACACAACTCACAAATTAGCAAAACTACTAACAAATAATAAAGAGCTATGGCAAATATTCACAGAGTTAAATAACAGAAATAAAATCAACAGCAATTTTGAAAAAATTTTAGATGCGCTTTAGAAACATAATTTTTGGCTCTTTTTTAGAATAAAATCAACTTAGCTATAGGTGTGAAGGTAAACCATTTACAGCACAATTAAGTTTGAAAGGTACAGGGATAAAATTGGCATCAACCAGTAAACATACTTTAAAGATTCAAAAATATTTGTGTAATACCATTTACACTTTACTGCAGCTTTGTAACTGTTTACAAATTCTGCACAGCAATGAGCAAATTAATGCAAAACAAATTAATGGCATTTTAACTGGATAAGCATGTACGACAAACTAACTTGCCATGGGAAAACTTCCTGCAAACAATATGTATGACCAGATACTTTGTAATGCCATGGACTCAATCACATTGCAGTTGACAGATAAAAGGTAATTTGTTTGTCCCAGACAGACATACGGTCCATGTCAAAAGGGATGTTCATAGAACACAAGGATACAAAAATGCTTTGACACAACACATTGCAATTTGCAACTATAGTAAATGGAGATTTGCAAACAGCATCAGACAATTTAAGTGGATAAAAAAGTTAGATTAAGATCCATACTGTTGAACAAAAGCATGCAAATTGTTTCTTATTAAGGCATCAAGTTTTTTGACAAAATTAGTAAATTGATGTCCGGGTGACCACTTTGATTACTTAGGATGTAATGTCATTGTTGTAGGCAATTCAGAGGTGCTTAATACCACACTGTATGTACTTGTACCACAGTTGGCAGATATACATTACGCACTAAACATGGTGCTTTTAACTGCAGTACAACAGTGAGCAAAGGTACATTTCAGTTAATTTGTCACACAAAAGTGTTTTAAATTGTCAACTGCACTGCCCCACATGACGCGATTCAAATATAGCAGTCAGTTTATAACTCAAGCAGCATCCTAGTAGCACAACAGGTGCTTTCAGGTTTGCTGTGCCATTGATTTTTGCTTTGCCTCTCACCTTGGCGACTTCGGTTTTTGTAATAGTGACTGGTTGCACATTTTCATCCTGGGACCAGTTTTTCTTCACTTTTTTCAAAACTTTCCAAACATTTGGTTAAGGGTTAGGTTTATGAGGTAGCATTAGGGCTACAGTTGGGGTTAAGGTTACCTTTTACATTTAATATGTTCCTACCAAACCTACTGCATTATCGTCATGTGTTACTGTCATCTTACAGGAGGTGGTCGAATAAGGTTTCAAATTTAAAGATCCACGGGCAGTTCTGTAATAGCCACTGGTTTTCTTTTACCTTCACTTAAATGCACAGATTGAAGCATGTATGTGATACATTCAAGGTGTTACAGTTTCCTTTTTCACTATAATCATTGCATTTATAGAAATATTTTACTTCTAATTTACCATTCAAAATTTTACATTCATTACCTATCACAATGCCTGCAAAACAATGAACACATTCTCCACCATAGCATCTTCAAAACCAAAAAAAGCATTCTAACATCATGTACAAGCAGCCACTGACATATCAGTGGTAAGTTAAAGGGCTGACCTATGCCTAGTGCTCCATCCATAAGGCATAAAACATTAGATTTCAAACAACTTTGCAAGGCCTAGTCCACGACCACGTTTTGCTGGCTACTAACTCTACACATTACACCTGGGAAAATACTGTATTCTTGAAAGGAAAATACAGTAATACAACATTGAACATACATTTCTGAAATTTGACCATAATAAAAAACAGATTTTCAATAAAACAAAAAAACCCAAATATGGGGAAAAAAACAGCAGTGGAAACACTGACAGGCAATGCCACTAGATGTCAGGGTTGCCAGATATATTTTTTTTAAAACAGCCAAAAAGGAGCCAAACACTTCACTTGACAAAGTCAAATTTATTAAATAATTTGCCTCCTCACAACTCAAATTCATATAAACATATAATTATGTCTCTTGTCCTATGACGTCACTTAGACAGCAAAACCGCAGTTGCATGTAAAAGCAGGGTTGCCAGATTGCCAAAACATAAAAAAGCCAAACACACCTCCAAAAAAAGCCAAAAAAAAGCCAAACATTTCACAATAGTAAACCTTTATATAAAAAGGTAAAAAGACACATGTAAATGACATTACCACTAAGAGATGCAATTAATCAGTGTAAAAGGCAAATAAGTCAATTTTCCTTTTTGGTTTTGTCATGTTATGTTTTGTAGTTTGTTTGTTCAATTTCATTAATTTACTTCAATTATGAAATTGAATAAACACAGTATTATTATTTAATAACAAAACTGATCAGAGTGCAACTTAACCAAACAAAGATATTTCGTCAGAAAATTCAGATTGATACACAATATCAGACTTAAAGTTTTGTAACATTTCAGCTGTTACTGGAAAATCTCTGCAACATTGCTTCGACAGTAACAGTTCAGCACGAAGCACAGATGTTTTTCAGTTGAGACATCAGTGGATTCATCTATGATAAGTGAGTAATATTTATCTTTTAAATCACTAATTAGTTCTTCTTTGAGCTGCGGTGCAATATAACATTTTTAATGAGACCAGCACACTTTGTCCGATGCAGCTTCATCTTCCCCATTACACTCCCTTGGCTAATTCTGGTTATTATTTCACTAAAATGATCAACAGATAGCACCGCACAGTGGTATGCTACACAAACTGCCACTTTCAGTTCAACTTTTTAGTAGCATTGTCTATGTTATTATTTTTAACTCTTTTTGTAACAGCCAGCTCACTTTGTCCTTGAGGTCGAAGCTTATTTTTATGTTTTACTGCCTTTTCATGGTTATGCAAATTGCTTTGTCTAGGAGCAATGGAGCATTACACAGTTTGCAGAAAGCTTCGCCATGATGGCCACCTTTCTTCAGCCAAACAAACTGCTTTTCCCAATTTGGGTTATACTTTCTGTTACTGTCATATGATGACTTCCATTTAGGCATCGTTGCTGTGGGTGAAAACC
>Ga0210059_1002351_pt1 | contig 29574 bp, 17 predicted proteins | sample Ectturendosymbi2_FD_188042 | JGI IMG/M metagenome (GOLD analysis project Ga0210059, IMG submission 188042) | Ecteinascidia turbinata endosymbiont from Florida, USA - Sample 2 (SPAdes) (version 2) | ecosystem: Host-associated > Tunicates > Ascidians > Unclassified | place: Key West, Florida...
TTTTAGGAGCAAACGAATAGGACTTTCTTGTTAATTTTAATAAATTAAAAGAGCCAAAACAGAACTAAACATCATAATTGTGATTATAAAATTTTGTTTGGTGTTCCCCAAAATTTTTTTATTGCATAAAGTGGTCCGTGATGAAAAAAAGGTTGAAAAACACTGTTCTAGAGAGTAAAAAAGTTCGTAAAATTCTGAGTCATTCAAGTTGCTAAAAGGTGAATTACAGCAAGTACAAGTTACACATGCACAACTGTTAGACACTGCAAATGATTGAGCATTTGGATCAGTTTCTATAGATATACAACATGCCTTTTTAGCTATCATTATGGTGGATTATACATATTAGTTTCTCAAGTTTTAGATTTAGTTCTGTAAACCACTCACCATACCATGCTGTAAGGAAACAATTCAGATTCAGTTCTTCATTTGATTTTTTGAATATCACATTCATTTTTCATTTGAATGGCAGAGCTGTTGTCACTTTTTCTCGCAAAAATTCTTCCATTTGAAGTCCACAAATATTGCCATTGATTATCCTTTCTTTTCTTGTTGGCATGAAATAGCAATTGTCTGTTTTTTGGAGTAAGGTTTTCATTAAGAAAAACCCCTTTAGAGCTGAGAAAGTCAAACTTTGCATCTTTCAAATTTTTTCGTGCCTTAAATAGAGCATTTCTCTTCTTTCTGAAGATGAATCTCACAATAATAGGAGGCATATCTTGTTTTTGAGTCTTCTTGTTTTTTCTGGGTCCTAGTCGATGCATGACATCAATATCATCTTTATCAGTACTTCCACAAGCAGAAGCATCATAAAAGCCATCGCATGCAGTAAGCCAACCATTAGCGAACATTAGAGCAAATTAATATGTTGATTTGCCTGTACCATGAGAGAGAAGGTCACAGTGGGACGTCACACGTGTCGTCACACTTTGGAAGCATACATTGGCATGCAATAGGCACGAAATAAAGTGTTTTTTGCTGCAGGAGAGCACTGATCGATTGTGCCTCGGAGGTTGTTTGCTGCACAATATATCGATTTCATTTGTCTCTGGACATCAGTGAGGCATGTATCAACAAACTAAGGTATTTCACTTGGCCAAAAATATGCAGACATACACGGTTCAGAAAATCATTTAATGGAGCAGGTTGTTTATAATTTTGGGGACAAAAAAGAACACCAATTGTTTTGCTACCACTAAAGGCAATTTCGTGTTAAGCAGCGTAGCCACCACAAATATCCAGAACATAAGTGCAGGAGCAGGCAAACTTTTTGGGGTTTGAATGATTTGTACCGGAATTTCCCCAATATTGCCCGAAAAGTTTTTGTACGACTTTACTTACAAATTTTGTCCCACAGAGATCATGAAACATTTTTTTGATATGACCTCCAAAAAAGGTCTTCATATGCATTTCTGCAAACGCTGGGCGCCATTTTTCCGAATTTTCAGGGATTTTGCCCGAATTTTCAGGGATTTTGCCCAGATTTTCGACAAATAAAATTTTTTGGACGTGCGCGTGCACCTCCTACATCACTGATCCAGAAGACGTTGGAGTCCACTAATAGGCTACTGGAGCTGAACACACGTATATCATCAGCGAACATTAGATGATTCATAATCATATTTTCCACAGTGCATCCCACCCTGGCTGAACCCAGCTGTTCTGAGAGTTCATCAAGGTAAACAGCAAATAAATATGGGCTTAGAACTCCCCGTTGCCTTACCTAATTTATCACAGTAAAAGGGGAAGAAGAGTTGGTACCCCATTTTACTTGCATGGTATATTGCCTGTACCAGCTCAACGACAGTCTGAATATGCCCATAGGTAGCCTACATTGCGCCTAATTAGTTTAGCAAACAACAGGTTAGTTGTGGTTATGGTTATTTCTGTCAAATGCTTTACATGCATCTAAGAATGATGACAAAACTGGTGTATCCTTGTTTACATAACACAACACAGTCTATTTAAGTAAAAAAATATAGGGCCTGGGCCTACATGTCAGTACCTTGTTTTGGCTTGAAGCCAAACTGGTTGTCGGTTGTGGACAACAATGGTGAGATGCAAGACAAAATTCAGTATAATGTTCAAACAACTTGGAGATGATAGTTACAAGGGATACAGGTCTATAGTTCCCAGCATCACTTATGCCCCCACTCATGGGCGCAATTTTATGTAAAATGTGTGGAGGACAGGTTGGTGTGAAACCAATATACTGTATACGAAACCTAAAGGGAAAATGTGGGGTACATAGCATATTATATCCCCATTGTCTGAAAAAGTGGGAGGCGTGCCCCCCGTGTCCCCCACCTAATTGCGTCCATGTCCCCACTGTTTTTTGCAACGATGTAGAATGACAGTTTGCATGCATTCCTGTGGAATTTTTCCATGCATTAAGCACACATTGAGCAGGATACTGAGGTAATCACACACTTGCATCAGCAGAGAGAATGTATTCAGCAAAAATGCCATCTTAGCCAGTTGCACGGTCTAATGGTAGTTTATGCCGTAGAGATTTCATCTAATAACTGTTGCACATTAAGTCACCAATTCCTCAAAATTACCAAGCGAATGACTTTGATTCAATGATTTTAATTTCTCTTGATGCATACTATTACCTGTGGGAACTTCGGGAACAAAATCATTTTAGCCTGTTACAAAATAACAGGATGATCATTAATCGGTTCTTACACCATCAGTTGGTCTCTACTCTGACGCATGAGGTAAAATAAATTTAATGTTGCGAATCACACCCTATGTTGGCGGCATCTCATGACAACATGCTCCATAAAGCTGTACAATGCGGGAAATAAAGAGGACATCTACCAATAATTTCGGTAAGACTTCAGTGAAAATTGAATAAATATTGTAAAGAATATGGTTAAATTACGTAAAAATTGGGATCCGAACGGTGATTACTTGATCCATGACATGTTTGTGAAGAAATTTGCTACAAAAAAGCAGAGCAAACACATTGGCAGAAGTTTTGCAAAAATCCGAGACAGAAAGTCAACGAAAACACACTACTAAATTATAATGAAGTGTGAGAAACAGAGAGAGCTTATGCTGCTGGTACTCTTCCAGGTTACAACACTACTGAGGGTCTTTTCAATCCGTGCCGTTTTCAGGTTTCACAATACGGGTGGGGCAACTTCAGGCTGGCCAAAATGAAAAGTAGGGGGAAGTGCAAATTAGCAAGTGTTTGGTTTCATGAAGAGCCGACGTCGCGGCAAGGAGGTAAAAATACCAAGGTCTATGCGCCACCAACCTCTTCAAAATCGCCACCGATGTCAAGAAAACATGTCTTGCAACGTTGCAGATCAAACAAGTATCCAACCGGGGCTATTCTCACGTGACTTTGGTCACGTGACTCTAAAATTACTAGCGCCCCACCCGCACAATAATGGCGTTGAGCGTACGTAACGATCGTTGTATCACTTTGAAATACGTGTTGGTTGAGTTTTGGGAATTGAAAATGAATTAACTGCGTTGTTTTTTCGCATAATTGAAATAGTGCATCCGTTGTTTGTATGATACTTTGCACGAATTGATGACCTACTTCTCACATCAGCCTACCTTATTGTATCATCTTCAGGGAGGATTCATTCTATGATTCTTGGACCGCGGTTTGTTGGACTACAGAAAGTAACCATTACCATATTAACCGTAAACTTTTTCAAGAGATACTAGCCCTCTGAGTTAACGAAGAAATTTATTTGTGATATTTCAATAAGTGAAGTATTTGGGAGAAATATATGCTTTGCAAATATAAGTACTTGTTGAAGAAAGGTAGTTACTGTTACCTGTACAGTAAGCTAACTGCTTTGTGATAGTACTACTATCATAGTAGTTTCGACGATTGCCTTCTGTTGTAGGTGAAGGTTCGACGTGGTGCATGTTACTGTTTTCGTTGATATTTGCAAACCCAGCTTGATATGTGCTAGCCTAGTTAACTGAAATTAACAATTTCCATGGTGGGAGGCACTACAAGACGTTAAGAAGTGAGGCAGGTGCTGCTGCAAATGAAGACCACTGTTTGTGTATGCTGGGTGTTATATCTGTGCAGTGTTATTAATAGAGTTTAAGGTCTGACAGTGACACAACATCATGAGTAACCAGTGCTGTAGTCGAAAGTAGCCTACAGATGGTGCATCTTCAGTTTTTTGTTGAATGGCATGCAGACAGATGCAGTAGTGCAACAGATTTTGTGTGACGGCAATTGGCAGCAGGCTGAAGCCTGAATTTTGCTTCAGTTGCTGGGGTGGTTGAGGTTAACACTCTTGCCCAAGGAGCACTATAGCGATTCAGTCAGTGGCTGTAAGGTGAACTCTCAATCTTTCAACTGAGAGGGACTTCATCCTACCATTGAGCTATCGCTGCACCTTTTAGTTATATTGACTAGTTGTTGTTTTGTTAATGTAAGCTTACTTTTTTGGGCACTGGCCAGGCAGCCGGATGTCACTGCTTTGGTAGTCAGCTATGGCTATCAAAACTAAAAACCTAGCATAATGTTGATAACCTGTTGGCAGTGGATACATAGCTGAAAGTGCTAAAAGTAAAATGCACTTTACCTTTGACTATGGCTCTGTTTTTTTATTGCTGAGACATTTTGGTCATTTTTTGCTGAGACAGTTTGGTCACTGAGACATTTCGGTCATTTATCTCACAGTTGTATTAAAAGTTGCCATAGCAGTGCTCATTTGCTTATATTTTCAGACATTCTGACCAAAGTGACTTAATTTTTTCTGTCATTTCAAAAACATGTGGCCTATAAGCAAAAAAAAACAGCTATGGCTACAAAAGCACAGCTGAGCAGTTAGGACTCCGATCGTGATTCATGGTCATATGACTCAAGTCATAGTTAAATGTTGCTTGTGGTTAAGGCTCAGGAAGATAGGTGTTGCGTTTGAAATTTCTGCGGGTGTGTGACATAATGATGTCACAAAATACGTCTTAATGGTAAAATAATATCAGTTTGAAATATCACAAAAGTGGCTCACATTTATGTCAATTTTGCATGTGATTCACAGTTATTCGATAAGGGTACACTCTGCCTCATAGATAGGACAAGTCAATGCGAGATATATGCACAGCAAACATGTAACACTCAGAAATAAAAAATAACTTGTTGATATGTCTGGTGATCCCATGGAGTGGCAGTGTTTCAACCAGTACTTGTCCCTGGCTGTGGTCAAAGAACGCTGTAAGCATACTGGCCTGTGTGCAAGTTTGAACTGATTTTAGCTCTCTTTAGTGTATTGACCAGTATTACTGCCCACCACATGCCTTTGTTCACTGCATAACTATTGCTTTCTGAATGTTTGCACTTTCTGCATTGTTTATGCTGTATTATTTCACTCTCTTTTTTTTACTATTTTGACTACTGCATGGCCTATGATAAAACTACACCATTGTGATATGTTTTACTTGGATTGAAACTTGTGAGACCTTTATGAAAAAAAGAATCAACTAAAGTTCTGTTTTCTGCAAACAGTTTCAAAATAGCTTTTGGAGTTGGACTGCTTAAATCATTGCTTGCTAAACATTGCTGGATTTTGCAGTGCAATTGTTCCTTGTTTTGATCGTCTTTGCAAAAGCTACATGCAGTGGAAATGGTGCTTTCCTTTGCACAACAATTTTGATTTGATTCGTTGCAATTTTTAAGTCTTCTATTTCTGTATTTATCTGAAAACATTGCACTACATTACGAAATAATGTCTTTGTACTTTTGTTAACATAACAGGAATGCTCTATTCCTTGTAATGCTCTTGGTTCAATAGAATGTTTGCAATATATGGTAGAGGTCGACCAATATGGCTTTTATCGAGCCAATACCGATATATTGGCCATTGATAGGCTGATACCGATAAGTGCTTTTTCCCAAATTTTTAAATCTTGTTTTCTGCTTCATTATCAAAAATATAATGTATTCTATGCCTTACCTTCTTTTCAAAATCTTCAAAAATCAGGATTTATGAGCTAAAATTTTTTAAAATGCAGCAATTTCAATATTTTGCCATGATTTTTGATTTATCTGATTAACTTGTTACCATAGCATAGTTCCATCTACAAAAGATTAAAGATAACAACTACATAGGTTTCATGCTGTTTACAATTGAATTTTGAGCTAAAAGTACGAAGTTGATTGAGCAAATATGATGTTTTCTGCATGCACAGCTTTTTCTTACTAGAGCTATGCGGCTTGCACACTGACAAGAATGTAGACGAACACTAAGTTTGCTGGTCTTCTGCAACCTAGCCTATACAAAATTACGTAAACCTTGGTCAATCTGGATTCGATTTTACCAACGATTTTATCCGGTTTAGGTGAAGATCCAGATTAACTGAAGATGTTTATTTCTTGCCTGACATGGTCTAAGCACTAAGATATCAGTGAAAATCATGTGATTAAACACATTTATGACCCAACAGCAGACTTGCACAGAGGCAAAACAAATTTATTGATGTATTTACAATGGTACATCAGGTTAGTAACTGCCATATGTAGGCAGTTATAAATAATCTTAAGTTCATAATTTTAGATTGGTTGGCTGCGAATAAATGTGATTTTGCACTAACGCAGAGATTTCTGCAAGTGGTCCATAAGCAGACCGTCTATATGGAAGATAATGCTCCACAGACCTCTTGCTGAGTATAATACACTCAGGGTAATGCTCTACACAGCACACTCACACTGATCAAGAGACTGAAATCGTGGTGTGGCGGCGCGGCATCCCTTGAGCATTATGTTCAAGTCAATACGCTATGCCCATGTGTGACATATAATCGTCTCTACGATTTGTCGAATGTTGCACTCAGTTGTGGCTGATGTTTTCATAATTCGATAAACTCATTCATGATCGTGAGCACATATGTGTTGCGTCTGAAAGCTGCTGAATTTTTCCTAGAGACCAGTCAGTGCACAACAGTGTAAAAGTGCAGAAAAACCCAGATGACAAGATGTAAAAAAAAACAGACTATCTGGTATTGGCAAAGATGCAGATTATAAAATCTGGATAAACTGAAGATTTTTATAAAGAAAAACACAGAAATCATTCATACCACCAGTTTTATCTGGATTAACCGAGGTTTACTGTATTTATATTGAGCAGCACTAGGCTATAACTGAATACCAACCGTCCGCCAGAAGTAAAATTCCATAACAACAAGTCAACATGACAACAACTAACATGCACAGGTGTGAATTATGCATCCGATGATTGCGCAGTAATGTCACAGTAGTTCTGATCCTATCACAAGCACTGCACTTTTAGATTATGTAAGTTGCATTGCCGCAAACACTGCTTTTGCTGGTCATGCTTAACACTTTGAGAGCCGGTCTATGATATGTTCGTATATAGATTTTGGCCTAAAAAACAGCAGTTTTCGGTTGCCTTACCAATGCCCTAGGCAATTGTGCTAGAGAGCTGTTCAAGGCTTAAACGGATCGGCCAGTCTAGTAGATTGCACTCGAGAAAAATTTCTTGGTTGGGTGGTGCGGATTTTTTTTGACAAACGTCATAAGTAGTTTTAGGGTCATTTTTGCTCATGTTGCCTGGCCTAGGGCCCAACCGCTAGGCCATGGTGTTTCGCTGAAGTTTTCATTAGAAACTTGGCTCGAGTCCGAGTCATTTGAGCCTTTGATTGACTTTTTAGCGTTTCTGGTTCAAAAGTTATGATCTAACTAAACAAATTAATTAATTATCTAATTAGCTAATGAGTCAAATATTTTTATTAACTTACATCACAACTTTTGAACCTGAAACCCCAGCAGGTCATCCAAAGTATCAAAAGACTCGGATTGTGGCCTAGTTTCTAGTAAAAACTTCAGCGAAATACTACCACCTAACGGTTGGCGCCCAGGGCCAGGCAAAGTGGGCCAAGATGGCCTAAAAGGCCTCCACTTATGACATCACTGACAAAAACCTGCAACCCCCAAGCAAAAAATTTTTTTTCAAGTGCAGACAAAAAGACTTGTCGCATCTTTTGAGACTTTTACCGGGTCTGTAGAGCATACTGGACCAGAGAAATACCCGCTCAAAGCCACATGCGTTTAGGCGTTTTTTTTTTCTGAAAATCCCCGAATCCTAGCGAACGCCAAAGTGTTAACAAACAGACAACAGCAATTATGATGCAACAAACATGCCTCATGGAAAATGTAGATTAACTTAACCCACAAATAGGACATATTAGCTTGTGTACAGTATAAACTAGCATTCTAACGAACCAGTGAGTAGCGATTGCATTTGAAATCATATTCGTAACACTTAACATAACGCACTCCATTTTTCCTACAAGTGTTTTTAAATAATCTGCACGAAACCAGGCATTGTCTAAGGAAAGAGATCCTTTCTCAGCAAAGAATCAGACACTTTAACATCTTGCAGAGTATATATTTCGCCTACAATGTAGGCATCATCAGATCTTATTCAAATAGAATCTAGGCATTGATTGGATCTTAATTAAGTAGAATCTAGGCATTGATTGACAGAAACTGGGCACTGATTGGACTTCAGCACCTTAACACTTTAGCACCCGGGTGGTTTCGGCAATTTTCGAAAAAAAACACCTAAACGCACGTGGCTTTGCGTGGGAATTTCTATGGTCCAGTGTGCTCTACAGACCTGGTAAAAGTCTCAAAAGACGCGGCAAGTCTTCTAGTCTGCACTCGAAAAAAATTTTTTGCTTGGGGGTTGCAGGTTTTTGTGAGTGACGTCATAAGTGGAGGCCACTTTGGCCCACTTTGCCTGGCCCTGGGCGCCAGCCATTAGGTGGTAGTATTTCGCTGCAGTTTTTACTGGAAACTAGGCTACAATCCAAGTCTTTTGATACTTTGGATGACCTGCTAAGGTTTCGGGATCAAAAGTTGTGATGTAAGTTAATAAAAATATTTGACTCATTAGCTAATTAGATAATTAATTAATTTGTTTATTTTAGATCATAACTTTTGAACCAGAAACACTAGAAAGTCGATGAAAGGCTTAGAAGACGCCAGTCTAGAATCCAATGAAAACTTCAGCGAAACACTTTGGCCTAGCGGTTGGGCCCTAGGCCAGGCAACATGAGCCAAAATGACCCTAGAACTACTTTACTCAGTCACAAACAATCTGACGTCAGTCACAAACAATCTGCACCCCCAACCAAAAAAATTTTTTTAAGTGCAATCTGCTAGACTGGCCGATCCGTTTGAACTGTTGAACAGCTCTCTAGCGCAATTGGCGGAGGAGCTAAGGCATTGGTAAGGCAACTAAGAAACTGCTTTTTTTAGGCCGATATCGAAGTACGAATACATCTTAAGCCGGCTCTCAAAGTGTTAAGTTACTGTTAAACTTTTCGTGCTGCAAAAATTTATCTAGAAATACAACCAGAGTTATTCGTACAAACATCTGCACATGGTAGAGTGGTGTAGAGAGACAATGAGCTTCAAGCATTGCAAAAACTTTCCGATGATGCTTTTTTTCAGCTGCAATGGCCGACATATGCTCCATGGTTCATCTTGTCTAGTTGTTTATGAAAATGCACCTGCTAGTGTTGCTGCAAGATAACAACTGTCTTGACTTGCTTCATTGTGCTTTCTTGCGCAAGTTGTCTGGATGCGTGAGGAATACCACAGCGTATTTGTCCACACCTGCTGAGGCTGATACTGATATATTGATAAAAGACTGAGATATCAGCCTCTATATCGGTCGATCTCCATGTGATTTATATACTGCTTTTGGTTTTAAGTAAATTGTTTATTGAAATCATAGGTTCATAATTTATGAATTACTTAAATGGGTTTTAAAAAATTGGTTGAAATTTTTCAAACAAAATTTTTCACAGTTCGTTGGTATTTGAGGTATTTGAAGAGTTAACACCTTATACAGTGGGTGGTCGAGTGCATTGCCATATGTTTGACACTGACCTGTTTTCTCACATGTCATTTCATTGCTAAAGACGTCACTTCAAAAGGCTGTGCAGCGAAAAGCACACACTTTAGAAAAATCTTCTACATAAAAAATGTCATTCAAAATGTGTACTTTCCAAAGATCAAACCCAAAAAAATTTCCACACTTATTAAATAGTGTAATGGATGAAAAACACCTTAAAATGGAGGTGTTTTTCGACGTTAAAAGTTCATTGTTCTTGGGACAAATAGGACAAATCTGAAAATTACAGAAAAGGTTAATATACTTATTTTGAAGAATCCTGCCAAGTTTCAAGTAAAAAATAGAGGAATAAAAGTTACACTTCTATCAACTAGTCAAAGACAACTTTTAGGTTTTTGAAAGGTGTCCGATGCGCAATCAGGTGCTTGGCACATTGCTAAAAAGCTCAAGTTAGATTTGATTTGCCTGAAATTTTCAACACTAGGCTCAGGTAGCTATATTCTATTTAACAGCATATGGCAAATCATTTACACAAACAACTCATTGGCAACTTTCAACCTGCCCCAGATACAAGTTTTTTCATAAGCAGCACAAATATGCTTGCTATCCATCAAAGAAAAAGCCAAGGCTGAGGCTAATGGTAAAAATAATGTGTTTGCATCAACAGCCCTAATGCACCAAACACTTTAACTTTGCTATATTTTAGCAAAATTTAATTTTGAACACCTAAATGCACCATTCAGTCTGGCCTGTGCAAATATTTTTTCAAGCCACACAAATGCATTTGCCTTGCAAGCAGGCAGTTGCCGAATTCGCCGACAAAGGAAATGACTAGGCTAGTTACAAAACATAGTTACTATCTGCATTACAACTCCTAAAGCATTAATAAACTGCCTTGGTTTTATTTTTTATCCTGATGGCCTAAAGCATTCACAATACCTTACAACATGCTGAGAACAAAGAAACATGAGTTACCAAGTGGCTGCAGCTCAGCTACATACGTCCTTCCACTAGGTTGAGTGCAGGCCAAAATACCATTTCTTTGCAATCCTCTGACTACCGTGAAGGTCGAATCGCATGGTAAAAGCTTTTTTAGCTTTTAGTAGACATGGACGAACTAACTCATGCCTTCCATAGGAAATCATGACGCTAGTAGTTGGAACATCAAACATGAATATATTCATACACTGCTGTACAACTACGGCACTAAAGCATGAATAAATTTGTGCACCAATGCAGAAATGTAAACTTCTATCTTGATGAACTGTTTTTTACGCTGAAGTGGTCTGCAGGTCCACTTACTCCGTGCCATAGACCAACTGGCTATGTTGGCAGTGAGTGCTGCATTGGTGGTGAGTGAAGGACGCTGAGCATGAGCTAGACAGGCAGCAAGCTGGGTCCAATTACTGATCATGTATAAGCATTTTATCAAGCAGTTTTTCAACCAATTTTGCTGTAATCAATAACATCTTTCCAAATATAGAAGTTGAAATCCTACAATTATAAGACACTGCCTAAAGTACACTGAATAATCTTAAATGTAGGAGTGAATTATCATTAGGGCAAGTTTTTATTGACCTACAAACTGAAAAGAAATTGACTTAAACCAAATTTTGACTGAATAAATGATGTTTATTGAGAATTTATTAAGATATAACACTGCAGGCCAATCATCAGGTGGACAATTTAAAGTGTAAAATCATGTAATGTACGTTTTCGGCTGCAAAGTTTCTGTCCTTTGCCAACAGTTTTTCAGCATGGAAAAGCTTCTCTCTACATAAGCAGTTGTGGGCTAAGAATTTTAAAGTAAACTGTAAACAGCTGGTGAAATATCTTGTCTATCCATGTTATTATCTTAGAAATGTCATTGTTTTGCATTCCTTTTCTAATGTATCGGTTGATGTTATAAGTGTCTTCTCTGAAGTCAAGTTCTTGGATTGCTTTCATTGATTCTTTGATAGTGTATTTGGCACTTTCCATAGTTTCTATAAGTTACTTAGACATATTGTCTTTGATTTTGAGAAGTTGACTAGCTAAACCAGTTGTTTGCAGGCTAACTTCTGCTTGAGTTAACAAAACACCAGACCCTTAAACTTTCCATAATCACTTTCACTTCAAGTAAATTCTTTGCGCAATATAGGTAAATTCTTTGCATAATATATAGCAGCATTTAACCAGCTTTCCCATCTTGTAAGAACAGGCTGAGGCGGGCAACCAATAGTAGCAAGTATGCCCTTTCCACAATGGGTGTAAGCAAGGAATCAATCAGCAATTTTTAATAGGAAATCGATTTCACGTAAAATTACGCATCCTCAGTCCTTATTCAGATAGAGTCTGTAGTAGCAAATTTGGCTTGTCTGGTTTTGTTTTTAACTGTTACTAATTTGACTTCTGCAATTAGCTGATCAACATCTTCAAAGTGAGATTTGACTTTCATAGCACAATTGTGCAATAAATGTGCTATGCATGTCACATGAAACAGCTTAGGATAAAGAGATTTTAGTATTGCACCTACAGCCACAAGCAAAACCTCATGTAAACATATCCTTAGTAAGCTTGCACACTGCCGCTGCATGAATAAACTATTCACTTTTTTTTCTTTGCCTTAACAGCTCAAATAATAAAAAGGAATATACTTCAAACTAACAACATAGATGCCGCTCCGTCTGCGCTATACTGCATACGATTTTACCTAAGAAATGTACACTTAAACAATGTTATGAGATTATGACCCAACTCATAACCATTTGATTGCAACACACTCGCACATAATTTCATCAGACTTTGAATATTGCACCACAATCTTTGATTGTGCTAGGAATGGTAATCAGTACTACCATGCAAAAATTGGCAGACATTGCAAAACAAATTTAGTAATGTGTAAGGTGTATGAGGCATAAAAATTATCACTTTCTCACCAGTACTAAAAAGAAATTTTGACTAATCACTGACATTATAAAAATTCGAGTTATAGCCCTATGAAAAGAATATTGACGTAGCGGTACAAATTGACTTGTATTGACCAAATTAAGAATATGAAACTTACTCTTTCTATCCAAAGTTACTGCAAAAAATCATGTAATTCAAGCTTACTACCAAAAAATTGACTATTGAAAAAACTTTCCCATACCATGTAATCTTATACTGCTACTTCTGTTGAACAACCCAGTTTTCACTCTGAATATCTGTAAAGATAAATGGTATGATCATCTTGACACACAAATTAATACAGTAGAACTTGTCTAATTCGTCAATTTGCTTAATTTGTTACTTTTTAGTTGGTCTGGCAGAATTCTTATCTTTTGTGTGCATTTCTGTTCATCTAAATGGCCATCGTCTAATTTGCTCAATTCGTCACCTCTTTCTGTCCCATAGCAGCGTTTTCTTCAGTTAGTACGTCATTGGCAATTTTGCTTTTGATGTCTAAGCAGCTAATACGGTGGGAATTCAAATAAATTATGGATCTTTTAAAACTGTTGCACCTCGCAATTTGTTTATCGAATTTGTACATGAGGTGCGAAGCGTGACCCAACTCTTCATTGAGAGAACGTGGGAAGTCTGCAGTTTGGTAAAGATTTCAAAGTTGCTAGATTAAGGAGTGTAGATTGAGTAGAGGTATTAATCATTGTATTCAACCATAACGTCATAAACTTGTATTTTGCTGCAAATAAGAGCACTATGTATACGAGTTCCTATGATAAAGTATACGAGCTTCTATGATAGAGTTTTCACCTGTTTGCATAATTCATCACTTCACCTAAATCGTCGCTTTTTTCTAATACCCTTGAGGTGACGAATTAGGCAAATTCTACTGTATTAAAAACATGATTCTCCCGCAAGTGAGAGATTTTGCTATGTTTTGCACTGTTCATTGATGTGTTTTAACCTTTTTCACCACCCACAACATGCTGGCATTGTTTTTTTCATCCAACACTATCAATGCAGTATTACTTGTGCATTCTGCCAATGTTCTGAATTATGTGGTGTGGTGTTTCAAACAGTGCCAGAAAAAATGTTAATTTCCTGGGAATCTAACTTTGATTTCCCTGTGAACTATTGTGGAGTTTACATAAAATTATTTCCCACAATTGAGTTTTGCATGAGCTACACCTTTAAGACCTATGACATCAGCCGTCATAAGCTCTTATCAACCTCCTGCTATATATTGTGGTTAAACACAGACAAAGGGCAAGGAGTGATCAAGGCAACCAACTCCTGTCACACAAAAAGCAACGCAATAGCAGGCAACAGAAGTATAATGATATATAGTGCATGTTGTGGTAGCATAACAAGTGAAAACTGATGTCATTCGGTGAGTTGTCGAACTGTGCATCATGGTGTATTCTTCGCAAATAGAAGGGTGGGTTTATCAACACAATATTGAACGTTAGCTCAAGTATGGTGTCAAAGCACTAACATTACATTTTAAAGCACGACAAATGTATCTGTCAACTAGTTTCACACAATCGCAGGCAAGCAATCACTGCACTGCTTTACTGTAAACTGAGCTTATATCCTATCCATGTAAAGTCAACTTCACACTAGTGACGTGACAGATTGTTCATGAACGCAAAGAACAGTTTTCTGAAACATTCAGTTACTTTGCATAACAACTAAGAACTTTATGCTGAGTAAAAAACTTGGACAGATGACACACGAAAAACTTTGCCATCAATTGTTACCAAACTTGCATCTATGACATGAAAGTCAAAGCAGATTTCATGCGACTTAACCTGTCCACTACCATAGAAATTTGATGCATTTGCGATCACACATTGCTAGAGGTGAAGTGCCAAGGTCCACTTCCGAAGTGAAGGTTCAGTGCCTACATGACAACACTGTCACATTTACTGATATTTGGTCCGTTCCAGCCTAGAATTAGTTCATTGCTCATTTTTTGCATCTTGTTTGCAGAAGTTTTAGATCAGGTATGTCCAAGCCAAATGGCGTATTGAGACAAAAATTATGTCACTATGTTAACCAGGGCCGCACATTGAATGACTTACTTTGATCTTAGCAATCTGGTTTAAGCCGTTGTACTCAAGAAAGTGGCACTTAGGACCACCGGCATCAAAAATGTTAAATTCAAGATTATTGAAATAAAGATAGGCTGTCAGTATGTGGGATACTTCTATGTACTACAGTGAAAACCCAAACCATGGTGGACATAGCCGTTTTAGACCCACTGCAGGCTTCAAAACTTTTTTCTAGAACGCTGCCCATACTCTCAACTACAGACTCGGGTGGGATAGCTGTGAACATGTGGGCTATAACTTCGAGAACATGCTCTGCGTCCAAATAAAGATCAGATGTTGTGAACCCACTGTGATACATGCCTTTGTAACATTTACATTCACTAAGAGAATTGCACTGTCTATAGACAGATTACATTTACAAAGAGAATTGCAGTGTCTGTTGATGTTGACACGCAAATTTCTGACCCCTTCACTATGGTCTGGGTGCTTGGACTGCAGCAAACATACTTCACTTGATGAAAGATAGTTTTGTCTTCTTGAGTCGTTGCAGTCCTTGTTGGTTTTAGAATTGGAAGAAGAGTGGCAGCATCTGCTTTTTTTAAAACTTTACAAGATAGCCTTGCAGGAAGAATCTTTTTATGCTGTTGCAGTTTTGCGAACATAGATTGGCCCTTATTTTTTACTGATGCTAGTACTGTGCTGCTTGATGTTCTTCATTGTTTGAGGTTTGAGGAACTTCAGCCTCTGCATGGGAGCAGGTGTTGCACAAAGGGAGCATCAAAACCATATCTCTGACAATAATAAAAAATCTTCCAAAACCACAGTTTTCTAGATTTGACTTGTACTTTAAAAAATGGATAAGGTGGTCTGCACTCCATTCAGCCATTTTTACACAAGCTGACATGCACAAAGATATGGCCTTGGTTTTTGTCCAGGTCTCATCTACTTGTTGAAGTCTTCCACTCAATCCCAACTATCATTACATATTCAGGAACACAAATATCTTGGTTACAAAGTCTTGAGTTCTGATGCAATGAAGGTTGTTTAGCTTTCTTTGCGCGTGTCTTGTCAGTGGAAGCAATGGTCTCCAACACACGTGAGACAACAGCATAATTTTCCAGATATGTCTTGAAAACTTTGAGCATACGCTGCAAATCTAGTTTCAGAAAAACACACTGGTGCTTTAACGTCTATGCCGAGATTACGGGCTTGGTCGATTGCAGGCTCAAATGTTGCTGAATGAAAATTGACTGAGTACTGCGCCAATGTCCTAGCATTTTTTTGCGCACATCTTCATCAGCCAGTTGCAACAAGTGGGCAGGGTTCCACACTAAGTTTTCTGTTTCATTTAACATCATTGTGTGCCTTTACTTTGTGTCAGCATTGAGATAAAAATACTGTCTGTTGAAACCAAAATCTATAACTTCATTATAATGTTCAATATTGTATTTGGCACAAACTGCTCAAATGTCTCCAGCAAGTGTATCACCATCATGTTTGGAGACTATGACTAATTCCACACCCCTTGATACCAATGTGAAGACTAGACTTGCCTGGTGTCAACAGAACTGCAGCAAACGTTTGACCAGTGTGACACCTTGTCATAAGTTTCTCAGCAACATTGCCAACAGGTGTGGTACATTGATGTTGCTTTCACTGGTTTACGCAAACAATCTTTCACGTGATTGATTGTCAATCACTTCTGCAAAATTTTGCCTTAGTTTCACTGGAAGCGGCAGCAGTTACTGCTGTTGTAATTTATTGAGGGAGTGCACTTTGAGCAGAATGGCTCAAACTTTGGTAACCTATCATGATGGAGGGAGTGTGCTTTGAATCAAACAGCTTCACATCTGAAAGCCAAGTAATGACATGTTGCGCTTATCAAGCCCAGCTGTAAGTGTGATGCTTAGAAAAAAAGTTAAGTGGAAAATAAAAGCATTTGACTCGAGCACAGCATGAGGAAAGTCGATTGCGCCAAGCATAACTTTTTATTAGCTGCTTAAAATTTTCCAAAAACTGCAGGGTTGCTGCAAAAAATTTCACGCAAGCATGTCAGACTTCCCAGGAATAACATTCCCATATTCCACACTTTTTCCTGGCCTGGGTTTCAAGCTTAAATGAAACCAATGCCTTGCTCAATGAAGCATCAGTTTTGAAATTCAAGTGAACGCAATTATCTGAGATCTATCTATTTTATAGTTTTAATTATGGCAGTTGTGTTGTGATTTATTAAATTTAATTTTTCTCAGAAGTAAGTTTTGAAAACTTTCCAATGAACTCAATCATTTCTAAAAGGCATAATTTTAAAGTTTAATTGTCACAGTTGGTGTCGCGATGTATTCAGTTATGTGTTTGTTTTCTTGGCCCTTGCTCTAGCCTTTCAATGCATCACCTGTTAGCATTGCTTGCAGATTCAAGGACTGATGATGTGTAATGTTATGTGAAATCAATTTCTTAATTTTTTGGCACCCGGGTTAATTCAGGCGGTTTGCAAAAAAACAGCTGGATTGCACACGGCTTTGCGCGGGAATATCTCCGCTCCTGTACGGGTTACGGACCTGGTCGAAGTGTCAAAAGACGTGGCAAGTCTTTTAATCTGCACTGGAAAAAAGTTTTTTGGTTGGGGGGTGCTGGTTTTTTGTCAGTGATGTCAGTGAGTGGAAGACTTCTTTGCCACCTTGGCCAACTTCACCTGGCCCTAGGTCCAAACTGTTAGATGGCAGTGTTTTGCTGAAGTTTTTATTGGATTCTAGACCACAATCAGAGTCTTTTGATACTTTGGATGACATGCTGGGATTTCGTGTTCAAAAGTTATGATCTGCAGTAATAAAAATATTGGACTAATTAGTTAATTAGATAATTTGTTTATATAAGATCATAACTTTTGAACCAGAACTGCTAAAAAGTTGATCAAAGGATCAAAAGACTTGGACTCGAGCCTAGTTTCCAATGAAAATTTCAGCGAAATACTTTTGCCTGGCAATTGGGCCCTAGGCCAGGCAACATGAGCCAAAATGGCCCAAACACTACTTCACTTATGACGTCACTCACAAAAATCTGCAAACCCCAACCAAAAAATTTTTTTCAAGGGCAATCTAGAAGACTGTCCAATCTGTTTGAGCCCTTGAACAGCTCTCTAGCGCAATCGGTGGAGGAGCTAGGGCATTGGTCAGGCAACTGACAACTGCTGGTTTTAGGCCAAAATTGAAGTACGAATATATCGTACCCTGGCTCTCAAAGTGTTAACACCTATGCTACCATTAATGTTGAGCAAAATCCCTGTTTTTCAGCATGTCTTAGCAACTGTACAACTCACTAGGTGATTGTACTAGAGCAGGGGTGACGAACATTCAGTCTGCAAAAAAATTTTGTGCGGCCTGTGAAGGAGACCAGCAGTCTTGAACTTTCTTTGACCTGCTTTTAATCTATGCGATGCGGTATCAAAAGCTGATAGCCCGATTAAATTACTAAAAAGTTGTGTGGCCCATTTACTCAGCGCTAACTGACAAAGTGGCCGGCAATAGCAAATAGTACACGAAAACCGGAAGTGCTAAATAGCCTTATAATAAATACTAAGGCCAAAGCAATTGTATCGTTTGCTTTGGCCGTGTCAGTTGTATCGTTTGCTTTGGCCGTAGTATTTATTATAATAGCAAATAGGTTTGTTACCCCTGTATTAGAAAAATCTTCAAACCCTCAAAAGACGTATTACAGTTCCGGGTTCAAAAGTTATGGCCTAAAAACAACAAAATAATTAATCCTCCAATTGGATAATTAACTCTTTGGCGTTCGGCTGTTTTCGGATTTTCAGAAAAAAAAACGCCTAAACGCACGTGGCTTTGTGCGGGAATTTCTCTGGTCCGGTATGCTCTACAGATCCGGTAAAAGTCTCAAAAGACGCGGCAAGTCTTCTTGTCTGCACTTGAAAAAAAATTTTTTGCTTGGGGATTGCAGGTTTTTTGTGAGTGACGTCATAAGTGGAGGACTTTTAGGCAACCTTGGCCCACTTTGTCTGGCCCTGGGCGCCAACCGTTAGGTGGTAGTATTTCACTGAAGTTTTTACTGGAAACTAGACTACAATCTGAGTCTTTTGATACTTTGGATGACCTGCTAGGGTTTCAGGTTCAAAAGTTATGATGTAAGTTAGTAAAAATATTTGACTAATTGGCTAATTAGATAATTAATTAATTTGTTTATTTTAGATCATACTTTAGAACCAGAAACACTAGAAAGTCGATCAAAGGCTCAAAAGACTCGGACTTGAGCCTAGTTTCCAATGAAAACTTCATCGAAACACTATGGCTTAGCGGTTGAGCCCTAGGCCAGGCAACATGAGCCAAAATGACCCCAAAACTACTCACTTATGATGTCAGTCAAAAAAAATCCGCACCACCCAACCAAAATATTTTTTTCGAGTGTAATCTACTAGACTGACCAATCCGTTTGAGCCCTTGAACAGCTCTCTAGCGCAATCGGCAGAGGAGCTAGGGCGCTGGTAAGGCAACCGAAAACTGCTGTTTTTTAGGCCGATATCGAAGTACAAATATATCGTACGCCAGCTCTCAAACTCTCAAAGTGTTAATTCATTGTTTTTAGGCCATCACTTTTACACCAGAAATGCTAGAAAGCTGTTCAAAGCTTAAAAGACTCGGATTCTAGCCTAGTTTCCGATATCAACTTGAGCAAGACTGCCATCTTGCGGTTGGGCCCCAGTTCAGGTAACCTGAGTGAAAATGACCAAAAACAAACCCCACTTATGATGTCACTCACAAAAGAAACCCAAAGCAAAAATGTTTTTTTCATTGCAAACTCACTGTGTCTTTGGAGACTTTGAACAGCTCTTTAGCGTAATCGACGGGTGAGTTTCATTGGAATTGCAAAGTGGAGTGAAAATAGCGGCTCTTATGGTTTTGTAGGTATGATATATTCGTACACTGATAGCGAAGGTGTTAAAAATTATGATGTATTCCATGCTTCCTAGTTTCAAAGTACCACAAAGGTAAAACAAGAAAAGTTGAATCTGCTTGCAAAGCATTTTACTACAGTAAATTGATTTTTTCTCAAGTACACATTTTCATTGTGTAAAATAACAACATAAATGCACGTTACCAGATGATACAATAATTAGGAACAGGAATTTTATTCACTCTTGAAAAACTTTCATTCACCTGGATAAGAAGCACTGTGCTAGAGAGTCACTTAAGGGCTCATAAGAAGTGGATTTTTGTTTTAGTTGCTTTTATAAAAAATGGGTGAATTAGTTCTGAAAAGTTTTTTGACAGGCAACCAAAACATCAATGGGACCACAGTATGCCCTCACTCTACCCCAAAAATCCAAATCTGGAAGTACCTTATTTATCAAAAATTGTAAGTGCAAGAGTTGGGATGCATATAATCAGGGCTACCAACAATCTACAGCTAAGAATACGGTCGGCTGAGGAAAATTTGATTTTATTACGTAATATGAAACAATTGTTTTATGTTTGCACGACTGACGTTAGATCATATGTTTGTGTATTTATCTCTAGGTGCCATTTGCTTCAGCAGTGTCTTATTCTTGAATGCCTTTTTGTAATCTTTACATTTTTTTCGCTTGCTGATTTCTTTTATTAATTAAATGCTACACCTTCGCTTTCCTAAGAAACCCAACCAAAAATCAGCCTTCCTACAAAACCTAACCAGAGTAGACAGCTTACGGTGCTAACAACAATGCCTGATAGTGAGTTACATATTTGTGCTGCAAGATTCTAAGACGTCACAAAACGTTGGTTAAAAAATGTTCACGATGAGATAGAAATGGTCTGTATGTCAATCAGATATTGCTTATTTGAAATTGTTACGCTACAGAAAATAAGAAAAAGTAAGGATGCAAGTCATAAATAAGGACATTTCTTGGAAGTAAGAACAGTAGCATTTTCTAAGACGCAGTACTTTAAAATAAGGACAAATCTCAGAAATAAGGACGGTATGGTAGCCCTGCATACAATGGAATATTGAATCCTATGGATTAAAATCCTTCAGTATTTGAATCCAAAAATTAGTTTTTTTAGTATTTAGACTTGAAATAAATTCAGAATAAATAAACCTGAAAAATTGCAAAGTTGGCAAAAAAATGGTTTCAGTAAGTTTTGCAGTAGCACTCTTTGTGCTCCTGAGTAAGAGAAAGAAAAAAACAACACTCAACAAGCTCATGGTGATGTAACAAGCTAATTAACAGGTTGTGTGATTGCTGATCGGCATTCTTAACTTTTCTGTGATGATCTAATTTTGTTCTGTTTTGTTTCCTTTTTTCTAAGATTGCAGAAATGGAACAGCTCGCTCACGCTCGTGGTGCACTGCTGAGTTTTGTGGTTTACTGTAGAGCTTGACTGATGTATCAGCATGCTGATATATATCGGCCAATATGCCGATGTTGCCAATGTATTGTATAGGCAAAATTCCGCCAATGTTTGCTCATAGAAGTGTTACACTGTTGCTCTGCATGGAGTGTTTGCAAAAACAAGTTGTTACTTCGTCTCTGACCCTGACTGATTAATGCAAATTCAAATGCTTTGCCCTGTTCCTAGCACACAACATAATAATTACACTGCTGTGCAATAGTCTTGACAAAACGCTCCATGACATAACGTTCGCTCGCAGGTTTTGCTGCAGTAAGCAGATGATTGTCTATGAGTAAGTGCTGTTGTGTCGGACAAGAACACTACGTAAAGAGACAAGGGTTTAGGTTTAGCCTGTAGTTCACACAGTGCAAACAGCTTGCCAGCAATGAAACCATGACATTACTAGTCTATCAGACTGAGCCGTTTACCAGCGTCACAATCATGCTGTCCAAACTTATCATGGGACTAGTTCAGCCAATCATAATCGGCTGGTGGTAAAATAGCTCCAGGAGTGTATGTTTTGCCTCATAAGGCAAAGTAGGCACTGCTTGTTCTTAACTTACCATAAGCACAATCTGCTTTTTCATAATTGTAACATGTGTAATTATTTTGTGTTTATGTGGCCTGAAGGAAAAATTGTACTGTAATGCCTTTCAGCTGGAGTTCAAGTAATGTAAAAATATCGGTTATTGGCAATGAAAAATGAAAAACATCAGTATCCATATCCACCCAAAAAAACTTCATCGGTCGAGCACTAGTTTACTGTTCATGTGTTGGTGTAACTAGTTTAGGTGTAGCCTACAATTAACACAATAGAACTCCTGGAGTAGTCATGCAATTTATTTTTGCATTCTGCCACTTCGTGGTCTGCAATTGCCTCTGCGAAAAGCAAAAGCGTTGCTTGGCCTAAGGTGCAATCGCTAGGCCAAAGTATTTCACTGAAGTTTTCATTGGAAACTAGGCTTGAGTCCAAGTCTTTTGAGCCTTTGATCAACTTTCTAGCATTTCTGGTTCAAAAGTTATGATCTAAAACAAACAAATTATTTGATTAACTAATTAATCAAGTGTTTTTATTCTTCAGACCATAACTTTTGAACCTGAAACCCCAGCAGGTCATCCAAAGTATCAAAAGACTTGGATTTTAGCCTAGTTTCCAATAAAAAGTTTAGTGAAATACTACCGTCTAACAGTTTGGACCAAGGGCTAGGTGAAGTGGGCCAAGGTGGCCTAAAACACTTCCACTTATGATGTTACTCACAACAGATCCGTAACTCCCAATCAAAAATGTTTTAAGTGCAAACAACAAGACTTTTGAGCTTTTGAACAGCTTTCTATTGCCACTTTCTGTGCCAGAGTTATGCTTGTGCAAAGCCACATGCGCTCCGGCTGTTTTGGCGTGAAGTTCTTGAAGCTGGCTGGATGCAAAAGTGTTAATAACTCTCTACAGGGTTTCCACGCGATATTGAAAGTAATTGAAAAAGTATTGAATTTCAAAATCGGTTTTCAAGACTTTGACAAAGTATTGAATTTGGCCAAAATGTACATTAGGTATTGAAAAAGTATGGAAATTCTAAATGGAAAAGAAATTGGAAGTATCTGAGCAGAATTTTACTGAAAGCAAAGTAGTTCATTATTTATGCAATGTGCAAAGTTGAGTTTCATGATAAAGAATTTCTAAAAATGAAGAGAAGTAAGCTATTGAAATTTTTTTATTTAGTGTTGAAAAAGTATGGAAAATGATTTTTAAAAATGTGTGGGAACCCTGTCTGTATCAATTTGAAATATTGCTGTTCTGCTAGAAGAGCCAAACAAAATATGTTGGTGGGCAGCATGTCACTCACAAGCTGCAGTTTGCCCACCATGGCAATAGAGTGTTCAAGCCACATGTTTCCATAAAAGTGATCCCAAGAGAAAGGCATTCAGGATTTTGACAGGAACATTCTTAGTTCATTATTCATTATAGCTGCTGTTTTTTAATAAAGACTACAAGTCACCAGAGATCATAAGTGCCAGGCATTTTCTTAAATTGTGTGTGAATTCCATTCGAGACTCAATCTTTTTCCACGGTACACGAGAATGCCCATCTGACTTTGAACAATTACGTACCAGAAGTTTTCTCTTGGAAATTAAGCTGGATGCCAGGCCATATTTGACAGTTGTCCATATTTTTGCCTGTTTCCTAAAACACCTTGTAATTAAGCAGAAACAAGAGCTTGAGTTGTTAATCCACTACTTGACTTCATAGTTTTCATACATTTATGTATGAACTTTCACAAGACAAAGATTTTTGGTTCCAGAACCATACTTGTATGTAGGCTGTTTTCTGATCCAGAAAAGCCCTTCCATACTGATAATGTAGGCTGCGGCCAAAAGTGTGAAACTATATTTGAGTTACACTACTTTCTACTACAATATAACATTACAGTGTTGAAATTGCTAATCTGTAACTGCCTACAGCTGGTGAATAATTTTGGGGAGGCTAATTTTTAGAGATGGGCTTATATATCGGCTGATATTTGGGTTTTATCGATGTATTGCAATTGTTCAAAATGGCTAATATTATCGCCCTCAGTAGTCAGTAGGTACTTACAAAACGCTGTTATATTTCTCACACATGCAGACAACTTGCACGAGAAAGCACAATGAACCAAATCAAGACAGTTATGTTGCAGCAACACCAGCAGGTGTGTTTTCATAAACAAGCAGACAAGATAAACCATGAAGGACGCATTGGCTGTTGCAACTGAAACAAACGCATCATCATTAATCAGATTAACTAAAAATTATAGCAAAACAATTGAAATTGCTGCAATTTGAAAAATTTTAGCTCAAATATCATGATTTTTGAAGTTCATGAAAAAGAGGTAAGGCATATATATATATAATATATACAATACATTTTTGATAATGAAGCAAAAATCATGATTTACATTTTAGAAATATCATTATCGGCATCAGCCCCAAAAAAACATATCGGTCGATCTCTATTTTCCTGATTGTTATTTAACTATTTGTTGTGTTTGGTTGGCGTACACACAGATGCCTTCTGTTGCACTTCTAGATACAGTACTTTCTGAATCATTTCTATTTTATTAACACTAAAAAAGCCTTCAGAAAACTATACATTTTTATTCTGAGACGTTTCGGATTAATCTTAATCCATCTTCAGTCAAAAAAATAAATCTATTTCGTTATAGTATGCCTTTATGAAGCAATAGCAGGTCGTTGTTTACATTTTTTGTTATGACTTCATGATTCTTTTGATTGCATAGAGGTGTTTTATAATATAAAATTTATAGTTTGTCATTTTTATTCCACAGCTACATAGGGCACGGGTAGTGTTTTACTTTTTTCAAACAAATGTTGTAGTTGCCTTCTAAACATTGGGAAGACTACATATAAATCCAAGCTTTTGGAAGCAATATAGTGCAACTCAGCAGCACTTCTTGATTTGTGCTGTGTCACACTGTTCATGGGTCATCGTTATATGATAAAATACTGAAGTGAAAGGTGTGTAGATTGACGTTATTGCCTTAGCTGAATGCTGTTTGGACTTGTATTTTAATGGTAGTTGCTATGTTTCATTTGTATTTGTGTGCAATGCATGGATGCTATTACATCTGGTAAGTGATTGTGCAAGTCTGTAACATGTAATGTTTTTAAGGAACTGTACTAATTTTTCAATGTTGTTACTCTTGATTGCATTTGAAATGAGTTGGTCAACTCACAAAAATCCATGTAATATTGGTTTGCGTTTGTTGATAAGTGAATTTTCTGCATAATTATTAGGTGTAAGCTTAAACTTGTACCATGTAAGCTTTAAACTGTTACTTCTGTTGAACAACCCAGTTTTCACTCTGAATATCTGTGAAGATAAATGGTATGATCAACTTGACACACAAACTAATACAGAGAACTTGTCTAACTCGCCATCGTTTAATTCGTCAATTTGCTTAATTTGTTACTTTTTTGTCGACCCAGGCAGAATTCCTATCTTTTGTGTGCATTTTTGTTCATCTAATTAACCATCGCCTAATTCATCAATTTGCTTAATTCGTCACTGCTTTTTATCCCTTAACACTTTGAGAGCCGGCGTACGATATATTTGTACTTTGATTTCGGCCTAAAAACAGCAGTTTTCAGTTGCCTTACCAATGCCCTAGCTCCTCTGCCGATTGGGCTAGAGAGCTGTTCAACGGCTCAAACGGATTGGCCAATCTAGTAGATTGCACTTGAAAAACAAATTTTTGGTTGGGGGGTACGGATTTTCATGAGTGACGCCATATGTGAAGTAGTTTTAGGGTCATTTTGGCTCTTGTTGCCTGGCCTAGGGCCCAACCGCTAGGCCAAAGTGTTTCGCTGAAGTTTTCATTGGAAACTAGGCTCGAGTCCGAGTCTTTTGAGCCTTTGATCGACTTTCCAGCGTTTCTGGTTCAATAGTTATGATCTAAAATAAACAAATTGATTAATTAGCTAATTAAGTCAAATATTTTTACTAACTTACATCATAACTCTTGAACCCAAAACCCCAGCAGGTCATCCAAAGTATCAAAAGACTCGGATTGTAGCCTAGTTTCCAGTAAAAACTTCAGCGCAATACTACCACCTAACGGTTGGCACCCAGGGCCAGACAAAGTGGGCCAAGGTGGCCTACAAGTCCTCCGCTTATGATGTCACTCACAAAAAACCTGCAACCCCCAAGCAAAAAATTTATTTTCAAGTGCAGACAAGAAGACTTGATGCATCTTTTGAGACTTCTACTGGGTCTGTAGAGCATACCGGACCAGAGAAATTCCCACACAAAGCCACGTGCGCTTAGGCGTTTTTTTCTGAAAATCACCGGAAACAGCCGGACGCCAAAGAGTTAAAAGCGTTTTGTTCGGCTAATACGTCATTTGCAGTTTCACTTTTGATGTCTAAGCAGCTAGCATGTGTGGGAATTCAAACAAATTAAAGATCTTTATCTGAGAATTGTTGCACCTTGCAATTTGTTTATCGAATTTATACACGAGGTGTGAAGCATGACTTGACTCCACATTGAGAGAACATAGGAAGTCTTTGCAGTTTGTTAAAGGTTTAAAAGGTGCTAGATTAAATAAAGGAGTCCAGATAGACTAGAGGAATTGTTGTATTCAACCATAACGTCATAAACTTGTATTTTGCTGCAAATAAAGAGCATCATGTATACAACTTCCTATGATAAAGTATACAAGCTTCTATGACAGAGTTGTTTGCATAATTCGTCACGTCGCCTAATTCGTCACTTATTTCTAATCCCCTTGGTGACAAATTAGGCAAATTCTACTGTACTTGAAAATCAGGCAAAAACCAGGGATATTTCGGTTGACTTACCAACTGCATAGTTCCTTAGCCAATGCGCTGGAGAGCTGTTCAAACCCTCAAAAGATTCGGCAAGTCTTCGCGTCTGCAATAAAAATTTTTTTTTTTTTTTTTGAGTTACGTCATAAATGGAGTTGCGTTGGACCATTTTGGTCCACTTCATCTGGTCCTAGGCCCAAACCGCTAGATGGTAGTATTGTGCTCAAGTTTATATTGTGAACTAGGCTAGAATCCAAGTCTTTTGATACTTTATATGACTTCCTGGGGTTTTGGGTTCAAAAGTTGTGACCTTAAAACAAAAATTAGTAATTAATTCCATGGTGAAATAATTTCTTTGTTTATTTTAGGCCACAACTTTTCAACCAGAACATTTGAAAGTCAATCAAGGTCTCATCAGACTCGGAGATTTTAGCCTAGTTTCCATTGGAAATTTGAGCAAAATGCTTCCGTCTAGCAGTTAGAGCCAGGTCAGGTACCAGCAGCCAAAAATGGCCAAAAGCCTGCCTCGCTTATAATGTCACTCACAAAAAACCTGAAACCCAAAACCAAAAATCATTCTTTCATTGCGGAGTCAAGACTTGCCGAGTCTTGAGGGTTTGAACAGCTCTCTAGCGCAATCGGCTGAGGAGCTAAGCGGTTAGTAAGCCAACAAAAATATACCTGTGTTTACCCTGATTTCCAAGTGTGATGTATTCGTAGACAAGCAGCGAATGTGTTCACATAACGCAATTGATCTTTCATGCAAGTTTTTTTCAATTAATCTGCACTAAAGTAGGCGTTAATTTAACTTCTGCACCTTAACACTTTGGCATCGGGCTGCTTTCAGGGATTTTCAAGAAAAAAACACTGAAACCCACGTGGTTTTGTGCAGGAATTTCTCCTGTCCGTTCAGTGCTACAGACCCAGTAAAAGGCTCAAAAGATGCCAAGTTTTCTAGTCTGCACTCGAAAAAAGTTCTTTGCTTGGAGATGCAGATTTTTTGTAAGTGACATCATAAGTGGAGGACTTCTAGGCCACCTTGGCCCACTTTGCCTGGCCCTGGGTGCCAACCGTTAGATGGTAGTATTTCGCTGAAGTTTACATTGGAAACTAGGCTACAATCCAAGTCTTTTGATATTTTGGATGACTTGTTGGGGTTTCTGATAATGTTTTTGTCTTGGCTGGGATGACCCAAGCGTGCTCCATGGTTCATCTTGTCTGCTCATGAAAACGCACCTGCTAGCATTGCTGCAAGATAACTGTCTCGCTTCGTTGTGCTTTCTTGCGCAAGTTGTCTGGAGGTTTGAGGAATGTGACAGTGTTTTGTACTGAGGCCGATAAAATCTACCGTTTTGGCCAATATCAATATATCAGTAAAACCCAAATATCAGCCAATCCTATCTCTGCTAATTAGTCTACTAACTGTGATTTGCTTGGTTGTTAGATACCATGTTAAGATTTTCCATATGCCAGCAATCATTGCAAAGCTTCATATAATGTATTACTTAACATTTTCACGTCTGGCCGGTTTCAAGTATTTCGTGCGATAAAAAAACGGAGCATATGTGGCTTTGCGGAAGAAAGCCGTTCAAAGGTTCAAAAGACTCAAAGTCTCCTAGTCTCCACTTAAAAAAATTTTTGTGGTTGGGGTGTGGATTTTTTGTGGTGACGTTATAAGTGGAGGTCCTTTAGGCCAGGGATTCTCAAACTATGGGTCGCAACCCCATTTGGGGTTGCGAAACAAATCGGCTTGACAAACCAGATATAAATGTTTTTGTTAACTAATGGGACGTTTGTATGTATCATTGACATCTAGACTATCCATCAAGGGGTCGCCTAGAAAAAAATTTTTGAACATGGGTCGCAGAACAAAAAAGTTTGAGAATCCCTGCTTTTGGCCACGTTGGCCAACTTCACCTGACCCTAGGCCCAAACCGTTAGATGGTAGTATTTTGCTGAAGTTTTTATTGGAAACTAGGCTGTAATCCGAGTCTTTTGATACTTTTTGATGACCTACTGGGGTTTCGGGTTCAAAAGTTATGATCTAAAGTAAACAAAATATTTGATTATGTAGTTAATTAATTTGTTTGTTTTAGATCATAAGTTTTGAACCAGAAACGCTAGAAAATCAATCAAAGGCTCAAACGACTTGGACTCGAGCCTAATTTCCAATGGAAATTTCAGCAAAATTCTTTGACCTAGCAGTTGGGCCCTAGACCAAGTAACATAAGCCGAAATGGCCTAAAAACTACTTCACTTATGACGTCACTCACAAAAATTCCGCAACCCCCAACCAAAAATTTTTCCAAGTCCAGACTAGAAGACTTGCCAAATCTTGAGGGTTGAACAGCTCTCTAACACAATCGGCGAAGAAGCTATGGCGTTGGTAAAGCCACCGAAAACTGCTGGTTTTAGGCCAAACTTCCAGGTACGATATATTTGTGCACCTGCCATCAAGGTGTCAAATGAGCTATCTACAACTCTAATGTAGTAAAGAAATTCTTTTCAAATTAAGGAGTGCCCACAAAAAAAACAATTTTTACGCAAGTTACACAAGAATTCGGCATGAGAATTTGCCACTATGTGGCTAAGATTTCCACTTCCACCACTTCTGTACTTCTTCAGTATCTCATTTCTGCATACCGAGTGGTAGCGTGGTACACTGCAGCGATGCACCTATTAATTTGTTGAATGTGAATGCTAGTAGGCTGAATCGATCCAGGTTAATCCATGTGAACGCAATGATGGTGAACACCATGTGAACCCTCTCTTTGTGATGTCATAAAGGGATCATCGTCTTCAACTTGCGGCCCAAGGGAAATCTTGGTAAGCGTCCCGGGAAGTCAACATTTTTTAAAGCCCTGAATGTCGACACTCATGTTTCATAAAAATGCCAACAGATGTTTGAGTGCCACTTGATCTGGTACACCTTTGCCATATTTAACACATTGGGAGCTGGTGTACAGTATATTAGTGTTTCTAACCTGGGTTTCCCGAACTCGAAACCTGTTTTTTTTTTGGCAATTTTCTTAC